>Ga0265296_1001037_pt1 | contig 34576 bp, 36 predicted proteins | sample MunlanPumphouse1_FD_189073 | JGI IMG/M metagenome (GOLD analysis project Ga0265296, IMG submission 189073) | Groundwater microbial communities from a municipal landfill in Southern Ontario, Canada - Pumphouse #1 | ecosystem: Environmental > Aquatic > Deep subsurface > Groundwater | place...
ACCCGCATTGTGGTCTTCCAATCTTTCCTTTGTATCATCAGTAGTGCCAACATAACCGTTATGGTCTTTCAAACTTTTTAGAATATAAAGGAAATACATAATTTTGGAAATGGCTTAGGGAAACCCCCAGACTCTTGGTTGGTAATCCAGAGCCCACGCCGAGTTACCCCCACGGCAGATTTATTATAACACCGTGATTAAACCATGCAAACTTGACAAATCAGCGGCTATTTGTTTAAATATAATCATCCGCAACCCCGCTAAGCGGGGTTATGGGCACGCTTAGCGTGCCATTAGGTCCGCTTTCGCCCAATTCGGGGCTATGGCGAGATAAAGCGGATGGTCATTGGACGCAACCCCGCCAAAAATGGGGCCAGAACCTTAACAACTCGCCAATCGGCGAAGGAGGAACAAAGCGGATGGTCATTGGACGCAACCCCGCCAAAAATGGGGCCAAAACCTTAACAATTCGCCAACCGGCGGAGGAGGAACAAAAAATGAGCGAAGAAGAAAAAAAACTTTCCCATTGGACCACATGGGTTATGGGTCTAGGCATTGCGGCACTTTTAGTAGGGGGCCTAATTGGCTTTTCAATCGGGATAACGATAGGCTACACCGACGGAAAAAAAGATTGCGCCAAACCCGCCCAGACCGAACCGGCAAAAGCAACGCCTCAAAACGCTCCTGAAACGGCAATGCCTGCGGCCGAAAAAGAACCCGAAGTCACTTATAAAGTTGAGGGAAAAACGAGGGGAAACCAGTTTTCTATCGATTACAAAAAATACACGAGCAGAAGTATGGAAACGTTGGCCACCTTCACTCGCAGTTATTCTTATAACGGCGAAATCGAAAATTCGGATCTTTTTTATTACAACCAGTCTGACAATCGCGTGGTCATTTGGCTCGACATAAATAATAAAATTGAAAGCGTTGTCATAAATTGGGGGACAGAATACGTTTGCAACCGAGAGTGTGACAAACACCAAGAAAAGGCCTATTGCGACGCAGCGAAGAAAGTTTGCGACAAGGCGCAAGAAAAGGTTGCTTACTGGCTGCCAATTCTGGATTGGCCAACGCGTTGCGCCAATTACAAACCGCCCACTCCTCTGGAGCAGATGGAGTAGAAATTCTCGACAAGTCCCGGTGCCCGCGGCATCGAGGATCCTCGACAGGGTCGGGACTCGAAGAATATAAAACGCCTCGATTTTAAATCGGGGCTTTTTTTTGTTACTCGCCCGAAAATTTGGAGTGAATGGAAGGAACGAACAAATTTTCGTTGGGAGTAACAACCCCGTAACCAGCCTTGCTAAAGAAGCCTGAATTTGGCAATATGAAAGCCGAAGGCGGATTCCGGGGGTTTGCGGGGGACAAGCCCCCGCGCTACGTCGGGCTGTGTTACTGGGGTGTTTTAGATTTAAGATTAAAGTTGTCAGATTTAAGACCACACTCTCTTGTCATTGCCCAACTTGATTGGGCAATCCAGAAAAACTTAACTGGATTCCTGCTTTCGCAGGAATGACACGTGAGAATTCGAGAGTGATTAGAAAAACATTCGAGCTAAATTCGGGCAATTCACTTCTTTTTAACCTTCTGCCCTTCCGCAGTGTCTTCAACCAGATATCCCTTTTCTTCAATTTCTTTCCTGGTTTCATCGGATTTGCGCCAATCTTTATTTTTGCGCGCGTCTTTGCGCTGTTTTAGCAATTCTTGAATTTCTTTTGGAATCGCGGCTTCTGCAATTTTTTTAACTCCCAATCCGAAAACTTTATCAAATTCTAAAAACAAATTCTTTATTTCCGCAACATCAGCGGCGTTCGCGCCTTTTTCCAAGACAAAATTCGCTTTTTTAACAAAATCAAACATCGCTGCGAGCGCCTTGGCTACGTTTAAATCGTCGTCAAGCGCTTCTTTAAAATCTTTTCTCGACTCCTCAATCAATTTTTTTGCCTCGTTACTCGGCTTTTGCCACAGACGCTTTATTTTATCTTTAAAAGAAACGTCGGATAATTTTGTATAAAAATCATCAAGCCGCGCCAGCGTGTTTTCCGCCGAACGCAAACTTTCAAATGTAAAATTGAGCTCGTCGCGATAATGGGCGGAAAGCAAAAGATAACGAACAGCGCGGGCAGAATATCCTTTTCTTGAAAAATCCCCCTCCGTCTCCCCCTTTATCAAAGGGGGAAAAATTGAATCCCCCTCCGTCTCCCCCTTTATCAAAGGGGGAAAAATTGAATCCCCCTCCGTCTCCCCCTTTATCAAAGGGGGAAAAATTGAATCCCCCTCCGTCTCCCCCTTTATCAAAGGGGGATTAAGGGGGATTTTGTGCTCCCCCTCCAAAATATCGCCCAAAATATAAAAATTACCCTTTGATTTTGACATTTTTTCGCCGTTTACAAGCAAGTGCTTGGTGTGCAGCCAAAAACGAGCGAAATGTTTACCCGTCGCCCCCTCGCTTTGGGCAATTTCGCATTCATGATGAGGAAACTTGTTGTCCTCCCCGCCGGTGTGTATATCTAATGTCTCGCCCAAATATTTCATCGACATCGCCGAACATTCAATGTGCCAGCCCGGATATCCCCTGCCCCACGGCGAATTCCATTGCATCAAATGTTTGGGGTTGATAATCCACAAGGCAAAATCATACGGATTTTTTTTGGCAAAATTTTCTTCCACACGCGCGCCAGCCATTAAATTTTCCAAACGATTGCCCGAGAGTTCGCCGTATTTTTTAAATTTAGAAACGTCAAAATAAACCGAGCTGTCTTTGCCAACATAAGCATAACCATTTTTAAAAAGTTTTTTGATAATTCCAATCATTCCGGCAACATGCTCGCTTGCCCGCGGATATTCCCACGCCGGAATAATTTTTAATTTTTTAATATCCTCAAAAAACGCCTTTTCGTATTTTCTGGCAATACCAGACGGACTCATTTTTTCTTTCTCTGCCGCCGCCTCAATTTTATCGGCGCCAACGTCCTCGTCGGCCAAAGCATGGCCAACGTCGGTTATATTCATTACCTGCCGAACTTTAAGCCCGGAATATTCCAAATACCGCCGCAGCAAATCGGCAAACAAAAAAGAACGCAAATTACCGATATGCGCGTAATCGTAAACCGTCGGTCCGCAGTTGTACATGGTCACGACACCCTTCTTCAAAGAAGTGAACAATTCCTTCTCTTTCGTTAGTGAGTTATATAAATGCAACATACCGAAAATTATTTTTAATTAACCCCAACTATTCCCAATTCACCTAATTTCTAATTCACCTAATAAAAGGTCAAATGTTAAAATTTAAATGTCAAATGTTTTTGGCATTTGTCACCCTTCGGGTGATGACCCGCAGGGTCAAACCTTGGACATTTTATCCCTAGGCCTTTCAGGCCGGGATCCCGGTCGCGAAGCGACTTAGGGATTAGGGGCTGGCTTTGAAATAAAACTTTACACCCCCAATTTTTCCTTTAAGAATGGTGAATTAAATTATTTTTACCAAAGTCAGCTTATAATATAAAAAATTATATTTGCCAATTTGAAATAATTTTAATTTTAAGTGTAAAGTTTTATTTCAAAGTTAGCAATTAGGCCTTAGGTGAATTAGGTGAATTTGGCCTTAAAAATTTAGGTCAATTAGAATAATTGGGAATAATTTTATTTATCTTTTCTTCATAAACGCCATGGTGAGTATTGGCAGTATTGTCCAAAAAAACTTGCCGATATCGCTTGCGAAAATCTGGCGGGTTACCGGCGCAAAAACATCAAGAATATTTAAAGGCAAAAAAGAAAGAAATATTGAAACAAGAAGCCCGACGTGAAGCAAACTAAAAAGAATCGTTTGGAAAATTCCCCCATCCATTCCTCCCAGCCCGCAAAGCAATTGGCTTCGCGAAAGAATATAAAACAAAAAAATAAAAAGAAAAATGAAAAAAACCGCCTTTAACGAAAATGTTTCGCTCATCCCCCAGCCGTGGCGCGTTAAATACGGCGTATTATAAACCACAGCCATAGACATATAAATTGAAATCAAAATCACCAGAATTCTGTCGCGGCTCATGGTAATGCCGTAAAGCAGAACGCCGATAACAAATAAAAGCAAAATAAAAAGATCCCAGCTCGGTGAGCTTAAATCAATCGTTTTAAACAAATCTGTCCAATTGGCAAGAATGCCAAAAAACCAATCTAAAATCTTTGTCATAGAAGCAGATTAACGCAAACCTCCCTGCCTTTGCCTGCTTGATAATGTCATGCCGAACTCGTTTCGGCATCTGTAATAGATTCCGAAATAAATTCGGAATGACAAAATGGCATTGGCGGGCAGGTAATTACGCGGATTAATGCAGATTAATAATATTATACCACAAAAAATAACTCCGCTAAAGCGCGCAAGCACCTCGCTTGGAAAGAAAAATTATGTTATCTTAAATTTAGACTGTTGAATAATTCCGCTTGATTCAGTATCTGGTTTCACGAAACCCCCTCCCTACCCTCCCCCTTTCGAAAAGGGGGAGGGATGTTGGGGAGGGTGTCTCCCTTCGGTCATCCCTACGGGAGATGACCGAAGGGTCAGAGATCTCCCGAAGGGAGAGGGGGTGTTTTCCGCTTTATGCAAGTGATTGTATTTATTAACAGAAAAATAATTAATCAACGCTCTCAAATTAAAGGCCTCTATAATTTAATGTATGCCAAAAGCAAATGTAAATGGAATCAATATTTATTATAAAGTGAAAGGCAAAGGCGAACCGCTCGTTTTGATTATGGGTTTTGCGGCGCCTCGCTATGCGTGGCTTCCTCAAACTCTATTTTTGAGCAAATATTTTAAAGTTATCGCGTTTGACAATCGCGGCGTGGGCTTATCGGATAAGCCCGCCGGCCTTTACAGCACGGAAATGATGGCAGATGATGTCGCCGGACTTTTGGATTATTTAAAGATTGAGAGCGCTCACGTTTTTGGCATTTCAATGGGCGGCATGATTGCCCAAGAATTTGCCATAAAATATCCGCATCGCGTTAAAAAACTGATACTTGGCTGCACTTGCGCCAAATTTGAAAACGAAATAATAAGTCCGCAGCTGCTTGAACTTGAGGGCATGTCGGCAAACGATTACATTGACGGTAAAAGAATGAAAAAGCTTATTCGGGATATCGCCGTTCTTTCTTTTAAAAACAAAATCCTCAAATTTTTTGCGTGGCTGTTTTCTTTTATCTATGTGTCAGTTTTAATGCAAGGGAAATATAGAAACGGAATAATCGGGCAACTTGGGGCAGCCTTAAGACACGACGCCATTGGCAGACTCCAACAAATTAAAAACCAGACGCTTATCGTCTACGGAACGGCGGACGCCGTCATCAACCCCGAAGCGTCTCAGATAATTTATAAACATTTGGATGAAAATTATCGCCACATCAAATCTATTGCAAACGGTTCCCATTATTTTGCGCTGGAAAAGTGGCGCGCAACAAACCGAATAATTTTAAATTTTTTGAAAAAGAAAAACCTCGATTAAAAATCGAGGTTCATTTATTGTTCGCCTTAAATCCTGAAATTTCTAAATGAAATTAAGATAAGTGCGAGAGATAAAATAAAACGAATGAACTTTGCCGCATAATATCCGGTCAGCCAGACGCCTGAACTGATTAAAAACACGGCGAAAATCGCCAAAACCAAAGATTCTTTCGCCAAGGGGCAAAAGGCGTAAAGATAAATGGCGCAAAGACCGTAAGCGGCAGATTCAACCAGACCGATAAAAACGAGCCACGGCAGAAACCAAACTGCCTTTTTGCTGAATAAATCCTCCAGCCGTCCGTTTCGGGAAAATAATTGTAAAACGCCGCAAAGAAAAAACAGAAAAATGCTGACAAAAATCGTCCAATGCCACATCATCTTTTGTCCTCCTTTGGTTTGCAGACTTTTACGATAGGCCAGTTAAAACCGGATTTCCCGTTGTGGATGTAAACATGCGACACGGAGGTTAAAAGTCCGCTTTTTGAAAACATCTCAGTAATGTACTCTGCCGTGAATTTTCCCAGCTGGACTTTATTGCGAACGTGCTTTGTTTTGCCGAGCAAATTGCCAATCATCTTTCCAATAGTGAGTTTAGAATCCGGAACTTGAACCGTAGTTATGAATACCCCGCTCGATTTTAAAATCCGCTGAATTTCTTCTGCGAACTTTTTCTCGTCCTTTTCTCGAAGATGCCAAATGGCGCCAATGCAGATTGCCGCATTAAAACTCGCGTCGCGAAACGGCAGGGCAACAAAACTTCCCTGGACGAAACGGATTTGGGATGTTTCCGGTTTTGTCCGCGCCTGACTCAGCATCCCTTGGCTGATATCTACTCCGTAAACCTGTGGAAATTTTCTAAGCAACGGAATAGTAGTTACGCCGGTGCCGCAAGCGACATCCAAAACCTTTTCGCCTCCGTCAAGATGATTTTTAACCATTTCCTCGGCCGCTTGGGCATCGTCGCCGAACAGCGAGTCATAACGCGAAGCAAGGCTGTCATAAAATCCTTGAGCATCTTTTGAACAAAGACCGGATTTTAGCATGCACAGCAAATTCCAAATGAAACCCGCTGTTCCTTTCATAAAACCCCAAACCGCTCTCAGGCGATTCATTATTTCTTCTCCGTTTGTGGAGAATGCTTTTTGAGAATCGCCACGGCTTCCTCGCCGCTTACCGTTTCTATTACCATCAGCAACTCAACCAGTTCGTCCAGCGCCGCGCGATTCTCCGTCAATATGCGTTTTGCTTTTTCAAATTCATCGTCAATGATTTTCTTGACTTCCTTGTCAATCTTCTGTTGAGTGGCTTCGCTGCAAACACTTCCTTCTCCCATTCCCATGCCGCCAGGAAGACCCGGGATAGACATATTGCCTCTTGAATATCTAATCGGTCCGATTTCGTCGCTCATTCCAAATTCGGTTACCATCGCCTGAGAAATCGCGGTTGTTCTTTGAATATCAGAAACTGCTCCGCTCGTAAAATCTTCGTAGACAATACACTCGGCAGCGCGGCCGCCCAAACCGGCAGCGATTAAATTGCGGAATTGTTCTCTAAACAAACTCCGCCCCTCCTCCTGAGGTATCCATTGAGTAACTCCGCCCGCCTCTCCATAACCCATTATTGTGACACGGCTGACATTACCGGGCGCTCCACTTTTGATAAAGACGATTGTGTGCCCCGCTTCGTGATAAGCAATCATCCTCTTTTTCTTTTCCGTAATTACGCGGCCCTTTCTTGCCAAACCCAACCTCACCCTCGCGTCCGCCTCTTTAAAATCTTTCATATCTATTCTTTTTTTGTTTTTGCACACCGCCAAAATGGCCGCCTCGTTAATAACGCTCTCCAGGTCGGCGCCAGAGTAACCGAAAGTTTCAGACGCGACTCCTTCAATGTCAAATTCCGGGACATGCCTCACTTTTTTAAGATGAATCCCCAAAATTTCCTTCCTTCCCCTAATGTCGGGCATTGAAATTAAAATCTGTCTGTCAAATCTGCCCCTGCGAAGCAGGGCGGGGTCCAGCGTGTCGTAACGGTTGGTGGCAGCAAGGGTTAAAACTCCGGAGTTCCCTTCAAAACCGTCCATTTCGTACAAAAGCTTGTTTAACGTTTGATTTTTTTCTCCGTCGCCCATTATTGCCATTCCCGCCCGTTTTCCGCCCACGGCGTCAACTTCATCTATAAAAATGATGGATGGGGCTTTACTCCTGGCCTCTTCGTATAAATCGTGTACGCGGGAAGAACCAACGCCGACCAGCATTTCCATAAAGTCGGAACCTGAAATATAAAAGAATTTAACGCCTGTTTCGCCGGCAATCGCCCGGGCAAGCAGTGTTTTGCCAGTGCCTGGCTCTCCATGAAGAAGAATGCCCTTTGGCGCCCGAGCGCCTATTTCGTCGAATTCTTTTGGCTCTTTCAAAAATTTAACAATTTCGCCCAAATCTTCTATCACCTCGGGCATTCCGCCAACATCTTTAAAAGTAGGCAACTTCTGGTTGGGACTGACTTCTTTCGCCTTGTTTTTGCGAAAATTACGGAAAAGAGAAGATTGCTCGTCAGAATTCTTTGCAAAATCAGCATTGGCTTTCCTAATCATTTTCCGCAAAAAGCCGTACCACACCACCACCGCCGCTATCAACAACAAGAAAAATGGCACTCCAACCCAAATCAACGCCTTAATCAATGTTTCTTGCCAGTTCATTTTTGACCTCCATGTTTAACGTTTTTAAATTTTTAAAGTCCTTGATACTAAATTAAAACTATCACATATACAGACTTGAGTCAACACCGGAGAAACATAGAAACAGAGAGACAGAGAAACAGAGAGACAGAGAAATCCCTAAGCTCCGATGAAATCGGAGCCGGGACCCCGGCCGAAGGCCTAGGGGCTGAAAAACAAAAAAACTCCGCGTTTATCCGCGTAGCCATCTGCGTGAATCCGCTTCCACTAAATAAATATCTTAAAAATCGAAACCGTGCCAAAAACCGCAAAACTAACAATAATACCCGCCAAAATAATGCCGAGAAGATTTAAAATCGCGCCTTTGGCTTTTGGTATGCCGAATAAAAATGCGGCAAGCGAACCGGTCCAAGCGCCGGTCATTGGCAAAGGAATACCGACAAAAACCACCAACGCCAGCGAACCCCAAGCCGCGTAGCTGCCCTCAAACTTTTTGCGTGTTCGCGTGAAAAGCCACTCAAAAAATCTGTCAAAAATTTTCCAGCGCCTCAAAAAAACGGAAATTTTTTCTAAAAAAATTAAAATAAAAATTACCGGGAAAAAATTGCCCGCCACGCAAATCAAAAACGCTTTCCACAAAGGAAAATGGAATACTTCCAAAGCCATGGGCAATCCCCCGCGCAATTCGGAAATAGGCAACGCCGAAACAATAAATGTTGTAATTTCCGGCGGAAAACCCCTAAAAATATCTAATAACCACGACATAACAAAAATAAAATTTCTAATATCTAATTTCTAATTCCTAATAAAATGTCTAAATTTTATAAATCCAAAATCCAAAGTTCAAATTATTCTCACCCTACGGGTGATCCCCCGCAGGGGGACAAATCTCAAAATTATAAATTTAAAAAGTTTTTGAATTTTAAACATTGATTTGAGATAATTTGTCTCCCTTCGGGAGATGTCCCGCAGGGACAGATTTTGACATTTGGATTTTTATTAGAAATTGGGTATTGGATATTAGAAATTTAACTGCTTATTTTGGATGGTCAACAAAAATAAGCAGTTTATACGCGTCGTCAACTCTGCTTTCGTCGCTTGCCGCGCCAAGAATCACAATAATATATTTTTTACCGCTTCCGTTTTCAACTTCCACAAGCAAATTATATCCGCTTTCATCCAAATATCCTGTTTTACCGGCAATAATTTTATAATCAGTTGAAGCTAATTTGCCGAACAATTTATTTGTAGAATCCAGCTGAATTAACTTGCCTGTTTCCAATTCGTTAAAAGCGTAATTTTTTTGTGAAGTGATTCCGGAAATCAACCGATTATTAAATGTTTCTAAGGCTAAAAGCACCAGATCCCCCGCTGTTCCCACGTTACCCACATCGAGTCCGGTTGGGTCGCCAAATTGAGTATTAAACATTTTAAGCCCCAAGGCGCGCTTATTCATTTCCTTCGAAAATGAAAAAAAATCAAAACCGGCCGTCCGCACGAGCACGGACACGGCATCGTTGGCCGACTTAATAAGGCCTGAATAGAAAAAATCGCTGATTTTTGCCCCTTCTCCAGCCTTGAGGCCCGACAAACTTATTGTGTCGCCCGCGCCAACATATGAACGCAAATTTTCCAAATCATCCTTACTTAAACTCGCCGTATCATCTCCATTCCATTTTCTTTCCGACAAAATTGAAAAAGACATCAATTTGGTAATTGATGCCAAAGGAAATTTGGCGGAAATATTTTTGGCGTATAAAATTTCGCCCGTCTCACCATCGGCAACCGCCGCGCTAAACGCGGTGATATCGGGAGTGGCGCTACTTGTAGCGCGCGCGCTTTCGTGCGCTACTCCTTGACGCTCAACAAGTTGAGCTACTCCGTTCGTTTCTTCAACCGTATTATTTAAAATCGTCTTGCCCCCGCCGAGCGCCTCAACTTTAACAATGTCCGTATTTAAAAATACGGACACCCCCAATGCGGCGATAATAAAAATGTAATAAAAAATGTTCATCTCAAAATTAATAGAGTAATTTTAAACCAAAGACCAAAGACCAAAGACCAAATACCAAAAACCAAAAATAAATATTCAAAAATATAGAAATAAAATTTAGTTTGTCGTCAAAAGTTTATCGTCTGTCGCTGCCCGTATCGTAATTCGTCAATGTAACTCAAACCTTTAGGTTTGAATAACGTAGTCAGGTCTAAAGACCTGAGTTACATGTGCGTCAAATGTAACTCAATGTAACTCAAACCTTTAGGTTTGATTAACGCGGTCAGGTCCAAAGACCTGAGTTACATGTGCGTCAATCGTCAAAAACCGAAAGACGACAAACGAACTGCGAAACTGGTTGCGGGCTTCGATAAACGACTGATGATAACCGATTATTTTTAAGTATTTAGTTTTTGTCCCTCTGGGATACCGTCCCTCTGGGATCCCGTAGGATCCCAACGGGATCCGAGTGGATAGGATACCAACGGGATCCGAGCGGATTTTTAATCTTTGGTTTTTAATTTTTGGTCTTGTTGTAATATATTTTGTATTATTTCGTTGCTTGATAATTTTTGAAAATCAGGCAATTCTTCAACGCTTTTTGCTCCCAAAAATTTCAAAAATTCAAAACTGATTTTATATTTTTGTTCGCCAATTTTTTCACTTTCTTCTTCAACAAGGCCGCGAATTAACAAATTCCGCAAAATCAAACTGCAATTTACGCCGCGGATTTGTTCAAGCTCCGGTTTGGTAATCGGCCCTCTATAGGCAATTACCGACAATGTTTCAAGCTGGGGGCGCGTTAATTCGCCCTCGGTTTCTTCTTTTAAAAATGTGCCAACAATTTCAGCGTTAGATGGCGCTGAGGCAAACTCGTATTCATTGCCGTTTTTTAATAAAACTATACCGCCGTCGCGGGATTTATATTCTTCAAATAATTCCTCAAGGCGTTTTTTAACCTCGTCTAATTTATCGCCGATAAGTTCGGCAATTTTTTTATCGCTTAAAGGACGGGTTGAAACGAATAAAAGACTTTCAATTTTTGACTTCATAATTTCTTTAATGTTATTTCATCAAACAACTTTTCTTGCTCCACATTGATTATCTGATCCTTAACAAGCTGCAGCATTGCCAGGAAGCCGACCACTATTTCGGTTTTTGATTTGGAACTTTTAATAATATCTCCGAAACTAATTGTTAATGATTTTTCCACCATTCTAACAATTTGCCCGATTTTTTCTCTAATTGAAACAACTCTTTTTAACGCGGCTTTCGGCAAATTAACAATCGGCTCCAAAAGATTCAGAATGCTTGCGAATATTTTCGCGATTTTTTTCACTGTAACATTTTTGGGCGGAATAAACAGCCCTCTAACCGGCGGGGCCTTTTCGCGGAAATAAGAAAATTTTTTCTTTAAAATTATGGAATTGATTTTTTTAGACGCCTCAAAAAATTCACGATAAATTTTAAGCTGGAGTTCGAGCGGAATCGCGTCCTCTTCTTGGGCGTGAAGATACGGCAACAATGTGCGCGATTTTAAATACAAAAGACGCGCCGCGACATACAAAAAATCGGCAAAATCTTCCGGCCGTTTTTCTTCCACATCTTTTAAATAAGCCACGTATTGGTCAGTAACATTGCTTAAAGAAATTGAAGTTATATCCAACTTTTCCCCTTCAATCAACTGGAGCAACAAATCCATCGGCCCTTGAAATTGTTCCACTTTTACTTGATACACAATGACCTACGAAAATACGAATTTTTACGAATATACGAATTCGTAAAATTAAATTATTTATACGAATTATTCGTAAATTCGTATTGATTCGTAATTTCGTAGATTATTTTTTTATTTTTTCTTCGCCTTTTTGGGTTTGCCTATTTTGGCCTTATCGCCAAATGCCGCAACCAGGGTATTTTCCAATTTGTGTAAATCTTTCACTTTTATTCTCAATGATTCGGTAAAACTTTCGGCGCCGACAATAACGTCTTTGGCTTTTAAAAGCGCTTTATCAAGTAAAACTTCCAAATCGTGCATTTTGCCAAAAGGCGAAAGAGCGCCCGGTTTGACGCCTAATTTTAAAATCAATTTTTCCGGGGCGATGGAAACTTTTTTGGCTTTCAAATATTTTTTAATTTTATCAAAATTCGCGCGATAGGAAGCCGGCACAACGACAATGTAGTTCTTTTTAGCGATTTTTTTAACTTCAGGAACTTCCGCCTGAATCAAAAGCGTTTTGGCGATTTTTTCCAACTTTTCGCCCAAGGTTTGAGCCAGGTCATACGCGGTATAAACCTTTTTGTGGGGCACAACTTCAAATTTAATGCCCTGCTTCTCTAAATAATTTAAAATCTTTTTTGGTATAGACATACTATTGGAAATCGCATAACGAATCAACCCGAATATTACGAATACCCCCTCCCTACTCCCTAGGCGGCTTCGCCGCCGGGATCCCGGTCGCAGGGCGACCTAGGGACCTCCCCCTCTTTAGAGGGGGAGGAAAGGTGGGGGAGAAATCGCCACCGCCAGAGGCGGGATAATATTCGCCAGTCCCGATTTATCGGGGCGTTATTCGCCATTCGATTATAATTTAAAATTATATCTTTTTAATATGAACGTCTTTTAATTGTTTTTCCGGTAATTCCGAGGGAGAATCCATCATTGGGTCCCTCGCATCGCCGGTTTTTGGAAAAGCGATAACTTCGCGGATGCTGTCTTCGCCGGCTAAAAGCATCGCCAATCTGTCTAAACCGATGGCCAAGCCGCCGTGCGGCGGGGCGCCATAGCCAAAAGCTTCAAGCATATGGCCGAATCTTGACTTTATTTCCTCTTTGGAAAGCCCTAAAATCTCAAAAATCCTATTTTGCAAATCTTGCTTGTGGATTCTGATGCTTCCTCCGCCAATTTCATAACCGTTTAGAACAATATCGTAAGCGCAGGCGCGGACTTTTAATAAATTTTCATAACCCCCCTTACCCCCCCTTATCTTTCCGCCAGAGGCGGATCCGCCTTGGGCGGAAAGAGGGGGTATTTCATCCAGCAATTTCAAATCTTCCTCTCTGGGTTTTGTGAACGGATGATGGGCAGAAACAAGTTTTTTTTCTGTTTCCGAATATTCAAAAAGCGGAAAATCAACCACCCAGCAAAAAGCCAATTCATTCGGATTATCTTTATCGTCTCTCAAGTCTGGCTTGTCGGATTTGTATTTTTTCATCGCTTCGGCGTAAGTCAAACGCGGAAACGGTTTTTTTAAAATCTTCTTTTCGGGAAAAATTTTTTCCGCCAACTGAATCAAACCATCTTCAACAGGCAACATTACATCTTCTTCTTCCGAGACAAATGACACTTCCAAATCTAATTGAGTAAATTCCGGCTGCCTGTCGCCGCGCTGGTCTTCGTCGCGAAAGCATCTGGCAACTTGAAAATATCTTTCCATGCCGGCGACCATTAACAATTGTTTAAATTGCTGAGGCGACTGGGGCAAAACGTAAAATTTTTCCGCGTGAAGACGGGATGGAACAATAAACTCCCTCGCCCCTTCCGGCGTGCCCTTGGTTAAAACCGGCGTTTCAATTTCTAAAAAATCTTTTGAATAAAAATAATTTCTGAGCGATTCAACAACCTTGTGGCGCATTATTAAATTATTTTTCATCCGTTCGGAACGCAAATCCAGATAACGATACTTAAATCTCGTTTCTTCGTTAATGTTTTTAGTGTCTTTGTCAATTTCAAAAGGCGGGGTTTGGGCTTCGTTTAAAATCTCAATTTCACTGGCCTCCATTTCTATTTTACCGGTCAAAATCTTTGGATTTATTGCTTTCGCTCCCCTCTCTTTAACCAACCCCTTAATTTTAACCACAAATTCAGAACGCAAATTTTTAGCAATATCGTAAAACTCTCCAATTTGCGGGGTGATTACAATCTGCAAAATTCCACTCCGATCGCGCAAATCTATAAAAATAATTTTACCCATGTCGCGGCGGCCATTTACCCAGCCAAATACTTCGGCCTTGTTACCCACGAGACTTAATGTTTCTTTAATAATTGTTCGAGACATAAAATTCAAAAAATAGATTTTAAATCCGAATTTCGAAATCCCTGCCCGCAGATGCTACGCATCAGACGTTGCAGGTGGGCGAAATCCGAAACCAACTCCTACTTTCTCCCCCTGTTTCGCATTCGGCGAAATAGGGGGAGTTTCCGCCAGAGGCGGATCCGCCTTGGGCGGAAGAGGGGGTCAAAATCCAAATGTTCAAAACTGTTTTGGATTTTTGGTTCCGCACTTCGGATTTATTATAATCTATTCTCGATAAAAATGGAAGCGGAAAAGAAATAGACGCCGATTTTTATCAGCGTCTATGTTCGAGAATGATTCGAGAATTATTCGGGCAGGATTCGGGAAGCTGTTATACTTTCTGCCAAATTCCGCTTTCCAACTTGTCTTTCGCGTATTCTTCTATGTAAACGGTAAAAACAACCATTTCGTGAGTGATAAAATAAATGTCGCCGTATTCCGATTTGGCCAAGTAAATCTCCGCAGGCTTGTCTCCCGCATTATCGCGCGCAAAAAGTATTGCTCGCCTCAAATGATAATACATTATTCTTTTTATTTCTTCATTAAACATTCGCTTGCCGCAACCCTTAATCTTCGTGTCCGCATTCTTGTAATTTTTTAAAAATCTTTGGTAAAATCTCTTTGCGGCGTGCTTTCTGATAAGCCAATCTTGCCTATGCTTAAGGCTTTGTCTCCGCGCGGCTCGCCGGGTAATTTTTGCCATCTCTTCGCCTTTTCTGCGGCAACGAAAACCGCGGATATATGCCCTTGGAGTTACGCGTTGGTTCTTTTTCTTTATTCTTCCCAATTCTCGCTCCTTGCCCTCCGTAGCCTTGTGCGAAGGAGGGCTTGATTTTTATTTTAATGAACTTTTTTAACTAATACCATTTTAATAAATATTTATAAATTTTGCAACTCCTAACTCAAACTGGTCGACAACACCCTTAATCGCTTGTCCAAAACCAAATTTTATTCTTCAAATCCTCAACCAATTTATGACTGCTCGCATGTTTCAGAAAGCTAAAATAAGATTGCGTGAAAACAACGAATTCGGAGTAGCGCGACTTGTCGCGCGCCAACATTAGCAACAAATTCGGAGTAGCGCAACTTGTTGCGCGCCAACATTAGCGCGCTGCGAGCAGCGCTACTCCCAATATTAAAATAATAACTACCTCGCAGCAGAGCTGCGAGGTATGTAAAACGCAGCTCCGTTAACTGACTCTGCGACCCCGCAGCAGAGCTGCGGGGAATTCTTTGATTAAAAATTGTCGTCAGAATCAGCAATGAAATCAATGATGGGATATTGAAAAAAACAATCATTTAACCACTCTTCACCTTTGGTTTTTAAGTAATAATCGTAGCTTGAAAATTTATTAAAACTCATTTTTGCGGTATAACCGTGTTTTGCCGGATTTTGATGAATATAATTTAAGTGTTTTATAAAATCTTCTTTATTTCTTATTCCCTTGTCCCAATATTGATACCAAACTTTCCTTCCTTTTTGCTTGTCTATTTTATTCAAATCTATCGCGCTTTTGCCTGTTATTTTTCTCGCAAATAAAGGTAAAAACTTTCCTTGGCAAGTTTTTATCAACAAATGTATATGGTTCGGCAGTATGACCCAGCCGTAAAGTTTGAAATTGGATGTCCTTAAAGCATTTTTGAGCGCGGAATAAATAATTCCCTTCTTTTCGTCCGTATCAAAAAGTTTCTTTTTCTGATATGCGGAGATGGTGATGAAATAGTAAAAATTATCCAAATAAATGTGAGCGGGTCTGTGTGATTGCATAAAAAATTAGCGCACCACAAGTAGTGCCACTCCGTTAATTTAGCGCGCAACAAGTTGCGCTACTCCATTAACATATTCGTCTTTATTTTACCAAATTCCCGCAAAAAGAAAAGACCCATCCGTGATAGATGGGTCGGCGGGAATCAAGAGACAAGAATTCAAGGGATAAGTGAGAGACTACTCCCCGAAGGAGAATGAACCGTAGCCCGGACGGGCATCGTCAGCGCCGCGAGCACTGAGCCTCGGCCTGCCGTCGCCGAGGAGGCCGAGGTGAGGCACGCAGCCGCGGCTGCAACGGGAACCAGGGCAATCCAGGAAGTGGTCTTTTAGGATTGCCGGCCGCTGGGCGATGACATAGATGGCTTCGTTGGCGGTGCCGGGCAGGCGGTTGGCTTTCAGAATGAAGTTGAAACATTTGTCGGGGGTGACGTTACAATAGCCCTTTCCGTCGTCAAGGCCATAGCGCCAGTAGAACATTCCATGGGGAACGTTGGTCTTCTTGTCGTCTTCGAGAAGGTTAAGATTGAGGTAGTTTTTCCCTTTCCTTCCGTCGAACTCGATGAGGGACATTGAGATGTGGGGCGTAACGTACTTGGCGGAGACGACGAGAATGGGGTCGCTCCCTTCTTTGGGCAGAGGGATGGCGGCGAGGAACTCGTCTTTGCTCATTTTCATGGCTTCGGGGAAGTAGAGAGAGATGAGGCGCTTGGCCTGGACCATCTTGACTTCCTCGGCGGTCGGCTTTTGGATGGTCGGTTCTTGGGCGGCTTTCTCCGCTTCCTCGTAGAACCTCTTTCTCTCCTCTTTTGAAAGTCCTTTCAAATAAATGAACAAATCTGCCTTTTCCATCATTTTTCTCCCTTTCTTGTTTGAAGGTTAATTGTTAATGTCCGTTCTTAAAATTGAGGCATAGAATTATGCTCAATTTCAATTATATTATTATAACAAATATGGAAGGGTTTGTCAAGAGCTGGGACATAAAAATGCTAATTTTTGCCTTCAATAGGCCAAAAATAACTCAGTTTAAGTTGTGCTTCTTCTTAATTATCGCCACTGCCTCGTTATGGAGATTGAAGCGCAACTCCTACCCCAAATTTATCTTTTTTTCCAAAATTCCCGCGACCCAATTTTCTATAAAATCAACAAATTCTTTTTTAATCTGAATATTCTTGCCGACAATCTCTTTCACCGTCAATTTTTCAAAAATCCTTATCAAATCCGTAATTTCCTTGCCTGTAGCAGCTTTGTTTTCCGGCCGAAAACCGACAAGCGGAAAAAAATTTAAAAGAAAATAAATTGAAATGGCCTGCCGCGCATTTTTATTCTCAAAACTTGCCGGCGTATTTTCAAAAAAATCCAAAAAATATTTTAAAAATTCATAAACCCTTTCGTCCTTTTCTTCCGGCCGAGTTGTCCAATCAACTATTTTAAAACAAAAAAACAAAATTTCGCGCCGCGCGAAATCTTTGCGTATATTAGGGTATGAATTTTTAATTTGGGAACCGGCTAATTTGTCGCCAAATCTTCCCTTGGCGATTAAAACGTGGGCAAGCGCCGGTGGCTCAAGGTGCGGCGCAAGCTTGCTAAGAATTTTTTGTCCGCCGCGCGCCAAAACATCTACTTTGCCGTGTTTATCGGTAAATAAATGATATATCCTGTCGGACTCATTCCGATTTTCATAACCAAGAACAACAGCCTCTGTATTAAAGGTCATAAAAAAACCAAAAATTAAAAACCGAAGATTAAAAACAAAAACACAAAAACATAAATACTTAAAAATAATCGGTTATCGTTAGTCGTTTATCGAAGCCCGCAACCAGTTTCGCAGTTCGTTTGTCGTCTTTCGGTTTTTGACGATTGACGCACATGTAACTCAGGTCTTTAGACCTGACCGCGTTAATCAAACCTAAAGGTTTGAGTTACATTGAGTTACATTTGACGCACATGTAACTCAGGTCTTTAGACCTGACTACGTTATTCAAACCTAAAGGTTTGAGTTACATTGAGTTACATTTGACGCACATGTAACTCAGGTCTTTAGACCTGACTACGTTATTCAAACCTAAAGGTTTGAGTTACATTGACGAATTACGATACGGGCAGCGACAGACGATAAACTTTTGACGACAAACTAAATTTTATTTCTATATTTTTGAATATTTATTTTTGGTTTTTGGTCTTTGGTTTTTGGTTTAATTTTGGTCTATATAACTCTGGAGCATGATCATCGCTTCTATTTCGTCTTTTTCAATTTTCTTTTTTTCCTTTTTTAAATCTCTAAACAAACTCTCCACCTCTTTTGATGTAAGCAATTCGTTTTGAAATTTAATCGGCAAGGAAATATTCTTTGACAAAAAATCTCCGACCCTCAATACTTCCTTGGACATCTCGGATTCCGAACCGCTTTTTAACAATGGCAGGCCAATAATTATCATCTCAATTTTTTCTTCTTCAACAACCAATTTAATTTCTGTTAAAACTCTTTCCAGCCCTTTATTTTTTATAACTTTTAGCGGCAAGGCAATACTGTTGCTCCCGCCTATTGCCAAGCCGATATTTTTTGTGCCGTAATCAATTCCAAGTAATAACATATGTTTGATTCCATAATCTAACGCAATACCACACCCTCCCCTTAAGATAAGGGGAGGTTAGGAGGGGTTATGAAAAGAATTTTTTTTCATAACTCCCCTTAATCCCCTCTTATCTTAAGCGGGGAAATAGGCGTTGCTTTAAATTCCTGAATCCAAGTATATTTAAATTATCCGAATGTGCAAATTATTTTTCCGAATCAACGAATTCGTAGATTCGGCAACCATTCGTAGATTCGGATAATTATTTTTGATATAATAAAGTTATGCGCGAAACAGCCGTAAAAAAATTACTCGCCAATTTTACCAAAAAACGCATCTTAACCGCTTTAGCGATATTTTTATTCGCTTTTGCGCTGTTTTTTTTAGCGCGCGCCGCTTATTTGGAAATACAAGCGGTTTCTCCCGCCGACCTTGCAAGCCCCGCCCCAAAACACCGAGTTTTACATATTAGCGAGCCGGAAATCGTAAAAGGCATATATTTAACCGCCCGCACCGCCGGAATTTATCGTTTTGATGAATTGCTTGATTTGGCAAAAAGCACGGAATTAAATACTCTGGTGGTTGATGTCAAGGATTCCGCCGACGGAATTATTTTTAATACTCAAAACCCATTTCTTTTAAAATACGTTGGCGAAACTTTATTTATTAAAGATTTGGAAAAATTGATTGGCAAAGCGCACGAAAATAAAATTTATTTAATCGCCAGGGTCTTTGTTTTTCAAGACCCGGCTTTTGTTAAAATCCATCCGGAATGGGCGGTAAAAAATAAAGCCGGCGGCGTTTGGAAAGATTATAAAGGCGTAACTTGGCTTGACCCCGCCTGCAAGGGAGTTTGGGACTATAATTTGGCATTATCTAGGGAGCTTTACAACCGTGGTTTTGACGAAATTAATTTTGACTACATCCGCTTCCCCTCCGACGGCAATCTTAGCAACGCGGTTTATCCTTGTTTTAAAGGCGAAGATAAAGCAAAAACCATGCAGGCATTTTTTGAATATCTAAATATTAATTTACAAGGTATCCCCATTTCAGTAGATCTCTTTGGCCAAACCTGTTGCAATAAAGACGATATTAATATTGGCCAAAAAATAATTTCTGCCTTTTATAATTTTGACGCCATTTGCCAAATGATGTACCCGTCGCATTATTACACTAATTTTGACGGCTACAAAAATCCGGCCGAACACCCCTATGAAGTTATAAAATACAGCTTAGATAACACTTTTGAAAAAATAAACCAGCTTATTGACTCGGCATCAAGCACCGTTAGAACCATTCCGTCGCGCCAAACTCATTTGCGTCCGTGGATTCAGGGATTTGATATGGGCGCCATTTATACGCCCGAAATGACGCGAAAGCAAATGAAGGCAATTTATGACACGCCGAATACCGGGGGATGGTTGCTGTGGAACGCGAGAAACGTATACAGTGAAAATATTTTTCTAAAATAAAATATTTTCACAATTCCTAATTTCCAATTCCCAATTCCCAACAAAATGTCTAATTCACAAATTTCCAATTTTTAAATTTTGGACATTGAATATTTGGATTTTTATTGAAAATTGGATATTGGATATTGGATATTGGAAATTTTACACCAATGGTGTAACGATGTCACACCCTTTTTTAGTTATTGCGAGGGTAACCTCAAAATGCGCCGCGTTGCAACTGTCGGCCGTTTTTATTGTCCAGCCGTTTTTATCTTCAAAAATCTGGCAATCGTGAAGCATTACCATCGGCTCAAACGCCAAAGTCATTCCTTCGCGCAAAACAACATTATTTGCCGGGTCGTAAAAATTCGGCACTTGCGGCGATTCGTGAACGTGGTGGCCAACGCCATGACCAACCAATTCTTTAACAACAGAAAAACCTTTGTATTTTATAAAATCCTCCGCCTTTCCGCCCAGCTCCCCCAACAAAACCCCGGGCTTGGCGTTTTTAATCATTAATTTTAAGGCATCGCGCGTCGCGTCAATAAGTTTTTTGTCGTCTTTATGCAAATTGCCGATTCCGACCGTTGTTGCCATGTCTGTAAAAAGACCCTTATAATTAAAGCCAACATCCAAACAAACCACATCGCCGTCTTTAAAAATTCTTGATGGCAAGGATGGGGCATGAACGATTTCGGAATTAATGGAAATGCAAAGCGCCGTGGGATAAGGCGTTTTTTGCGCGTCCGGCCGGTAACCCAAAAACGCCGGTTTACCGCCGGCTTTTTCCATCAAATTAAGCACCATTCCCTCAAGTTCCGCCGTGGTAACACCCGCCTTTGTTGCCTTGGCAAGCTTTTTTAAAATTTCCGACAAAATCTTCCCGCCTTCTTTCATTATTTGTATTTCTTGCGGTGTTTTTATAAGTATCGCCATATATTTTAATTCTATTTCAAAAACCGGTAATAGTCAAAAAATTTGACGTCTTTACATTATATAAGATATAATCCACCACAGATAACCGTTTCACAGATTGCGCAGATTTTAAATCGAAATTTTGGAATCTTTTTATTTTTATCTATCTGTGATATCTGTGGATAAAAAATCTGTGGTTATATGTATCTTGTAATCGGCTTAGGCAATCCCGATGAACAATATAAAAATACCCGCCATAATGTCGGGTATCGTTTTGTTGACGCGCTCATAAAATTCTGGCAGACAAATTATAGTTTTACCGATTTTAAATTCACCAAAAAATACAAAGCCGAAATCGCCCGCGGAGAATTTGACGGCAAAAAAATCATCATGGCCAAACCAACAACCTATATGAACCTTTCGGGCGAGGCGATATATTTAGTTGAACAATATTATAAAATTCCGGAGCATAACATTATTGCCATCCACGATGATATGGATATTCCGTTGGGGCAGTTTAAAATTTCTTACGATTCTTCGGCGGCCGGACATCGCGGCGTCCAATCATTAATTGACCATTTGCAAACGCAGGAATTTGTCCGCGTAAGAATTGGAATCGGAAAGCCGGCCGCAACCACGCCTGAAAAATACGTGCTGGAAAATTTTACCGCGCAAGAAAATGAAATTTTAGAAAAACTGGAATCTCTTACTCAAACCGCCGTCGAAACGATAATTACAAAAGGCAAGGACGAGGCAATGAATATATTTAATAAATAAATATGCCAAGCGAAGAACTTATTTATACTTTAGCCTTCTCCCGCTTTTCCAAAATCGGCCCCGTAAGATTCCTCCGATTAAAAAATTATTTTCCGTCAATTAAAAACGCTTTTGAAGCAAACCGCAACGAACTTTTACGCGCCGGCTTGGAAGAAAATATCGCCGATGAATTTATTGACGCGAGAAAAGACATTGTTCCCGAAAAAGAATTGGAAATTTTGGAAAAAGAAAATATTAAAGTTTGTTTATTCGGCGACGCTGATTATCCGCCGTTGCTGAAAGAAATTTACGACCCGCCCTACATTTTATTTTACCGAGGAACGCTGGAAAATCTAAACTTTCCGATTGCCGTAGTTGGCACGCGCAGAATGACAAAATACGGCGAACTGGTTGTGCCAAAAATTGTTGCCGTGCTTGCCCAAAATAAAATTACTATTATAAGCGGCCTGGCGCTTGGCGTAGATTCCTTGGCGCATCAAACGACCTTAAGAAATAACGGCGTAACTTGGGCGATAATCGGTTCGGGGCTTGACCGCGCCCACATTTATCCCGCCTCAAACCAAAGACTGGCCGAAATAATTGTTGAAAAAGGCGGAGCGGTAATTTCCGAATACCCCGTCGGCACCGAGGGATTTAAAAGCAATTTTCCTCACCGCAACCGCATTATTGCCGGCATTTCGCTCGCCACCGTGGTCATTGAAGCCGCTGAAACTTCCGGCGCCTTAATTACCGCCAAACTGGCGCTTGAAGCAAACCGCGAAGTTTTTGCCGTGCCGGGAAACATTACCAATCCCGCCTCTGTCGGCCCAAACAATTTAATCAAAATGGGCGCGTATCCGGTCACTTCGGCGGAAGACGTTTTAAACAAACTTGACTTGACAAAATCGGAACAATTCGTGCAAAATAAAAAGATACTGCCCGACACCAAAGAAGAAGCGATTGTCTTAACGCACCTAAACGCAAATCCTCTGCACATTGATGAACTCCACCGCCTGACACAGCTGCCAATCTCCTCATTGTCTTCAACGCTCACAATGATGGAAATGAAAGGGAAAGTGAGGGACTTGGGGGGAATGAACTATGTATTAGCGTACTAGACCTACGAAATTACGAATTTCTTACGAATTTACGAATAAATCTTAAATGTTAAAATTTTACGAATGCTTATGGCGGAGAACCGCGTCGTAAAAAGAGATGACTTGATTTATCCAGAACTCTGTTATCAGACAGTTGGGGTTTTATTTGAAGTTTATAACGAACTGGGTTTTGGCTATCTTGAAAAATATTATCAAAACGCAATTGCCGAATCATTCAAATTAATTCATTTGCCGTTCCGCGAACAGGTCCCGTTCGAAATAAAATTTAAAGGCAAACCGGTGGGTAAATTTTTCTTAGATTTTGTGGTTGACAATAAAATAGTTTTAGAGATTAAAAAAACAAAATATTTCTCCAAAAAACACATTGAACAGGTATACCAATATCTAAGAGTGTCCGGTTTAAAATTAGGCATAATTGCCAATTTTACTCCTAACGGAGTTAAGTTTAAAAGAATTGTCAATGTCAATTAATTCGTAAATCATTAAGTAAAATCGAATTCGTATATTCGTATTTTATTCGTAATTTCGTAGATTATTTATGAACCTACTTATTGTAGAAAGCCCAACAAAAGCAAAAACCATCTCCAAATTTATGGGGAAGGATTTTGAAATCCTCGCCTCAATGGGGCATATAAGGGATTTGCCGGCAAATAATTTAGGCGTAAACGTTAAAGATAATTACGAGCCAACTTATGTCATCGCGGAAAAAAACAAAAAAACCGCGAACATTCTGACGGAAACCGCGAAAAAGGCCAAAGAAATTATTTTCGCGACTGACCAAGACCGCGAAGGCGAGGCTATTGCGTGGCATCTTTCGCAAATTTTAAAAATCGATCCAACTTCGGCGTGCAGAATTTCATTCCACGAAATTACCGAATCGGCCATCAAAGAAGCTTTGGAAAATCCGCGCAGCATTAATTTGGACTTAGTCGACGCTCAGCAGGCCCGCCGCATCTTAGACAGATTGGTGGGTTATGAACTTTCTCCGTTTTTGTGGCACAAAGTGACCCGCGGCCTCTCGGCTGGACGCGTCCAGTCCGTGGCTATGCGCTTGGTTGTTGAACGCGAGAGGGAAATAGAAAATTTTAAACCCGAAGAATACTGGACCATTGAAACAAAATTTGAAAAAACCGGGGACAAAAAAGAAAATATTTTTCCGTCAAAACTTAACAAAATAAACGATAAGACGCTGGACAAATTTGATGTTAAAACAAAAAAAGACGCGAAGAAAATCGTTGATGATTTAAAAAACGCCTCATTTTCCGTAAAGAATATTGAAAAGAAAAAAACATCCCGCGCCCCCGCTTCTCCGTTTACCACTTCGCTCTTGCAGCAGGAAGCAAACAAAAAACTCGGCTTTTCTTCAAAGCAAACAATGGTTATCGCCCAGCAACTTTATGAAGGTATCCATTTGGGCGACGCCGGCTCTGTCGGTTTAATAACTTATATGAGAACCGACTCGGTCAATCTTTCGGAAAAATTTTTAGATGAAGCCGAAGCATTTATTAAAAAAGAATTCGGCGAGAATTACAGCGAGAAAAAAACATTTAAAACCAAGTCCCGTTTGGCACAAGAAGCGCACGAAGCCATCAGGCCGACAGACATTTCAAAAAATCCCGAAAAAATCGGTGAATATTTAAACGACAATCAATACAAACTTTATAAACTTATCTGGTCAAGAGCGCTCGCCTCTCAAATGACTCCCGCCGAAATGGACACGGTTTCAGTGGATATAGAAACAAAAACTAAAAAAGAAAAATTGCCTGTTTATGAATTTCGCGCCTCCGGCAGCACTTTAATTTTTGACGGCTTTCTCCGCCTTTATCCCGATGTTGCCAAAGACAAAGAAAAAAGCATTTTACCGCCGCTTGAAATTGAGGATAACCTGAAATCTAAGGGCTTAAAGGAAATTCAGCATTTTACCGAACCGCCGGCGCGTTTTTCCGACGCTTCGCTTGTTAAAACGCTGGAAGAATACGGCATTGGTCGGCCGTCAACTTATTCTCCAACCATCTCCACCATTATTGACCGCGGGTATGTTCAAAGATTGCCTGACAAAAGGTTCTCCCCCACCGACATTGCCCTGATAGTAAATGATTTACTGGTAAAACATTTCCCTAATATTGTTGATTTTAATTTTACGGCAAAAATGGAGGAAGACCTTGATGATATTGCCGACGGAAAAAAAGAATGGGTGCCTGTTATTGATGAATTTTATAAACCATTCAAAGAACTTTTATCCAGAAAAGAAAAAGAAATTTCCAAGCGCGACATCGCCGAAAAGTTAACCGACCAAAAATGCGAAAAATGCGGAGGGTTCCTCTTGGAAAAAATAGGCCGGTTTGGAAAATTTTTAGCCTGCAGCAATTTTCCGAAATGCAAATTTACCGTAAGTTTAACTCCCAGAAAACCGGAACAAGAACCGGTTCCAACCAACGAAATTTGCGAAAAATGCGGAAATAAAATGTTTAGAATTTTCGGAAGATTCGGGCCGTATTTAAGATGCGGAAATTTTAATGAATGCAAATTTACAAAAAAAATAATAGTTTCTACGGGGCTCAAATGTCCAAAATGCAAAGAGGGCGATATTGTTGAAAAGAAATCGCGCAAAGGAACAAAATTTTGGTGCTGCGGCCGTTATCCCGATTGTAAATACGCTCTTTGGAACGAACCTGTTAAAAAGGAAGGGGCCGACGAAGTCGCGCTTTGCCCAAAATGCGGACAAGCCCTTGTTTATGACAGGAAAAAAGACATGCGATGCTACAACAAAGAATGTGATTTTGTATTAGTAGAAGCGGATAAACGCGGATAGCAACGCAGATAAACGCGGATACTTAAAAAGACGGAACTCGCTGTTCTGTCTTTTTAGTGCGCGAGGAGGTAATGCCCCAAAACCCTATGGGAATGCGTGGGCCCTCCCGCGCATTTATAAAATATCAAAAAACAAAAAAGTAGTCAACCTCGTTTGACAGGTTTGTTCGGCTTCGGGAGCCCGCGCGGGCTCCCGAAGCCGAACAAACAACAATCCCCAAATTTCATTTGACACAAACAAAATTTTACTCTAAACTTATGAGGGAATTAAAAGAAGTTCTTTAAAAAATTATCCGCGCTGGCGAATTTCGCCAAAGCGGAAAACAAACAAAGAAAGGGAGAAACAAAAAATGGGAAAAGCAACTGTGGCCGTAGGACTTCAATTCGGAGACGAGGGCAAAGGAAAAATCATTGATTGTTTAAGCGAAGAATATGATTATGTGGCGAGATTCTATGGCGGAGCCAATGCCGGACACACCGTGTCTTTTGATGGTAAAACTTTTAAATTGAATCTTATTCCTTCGGGAATCTTTAATCCAAAGGCATATAATTTTCTTTGCTCCGGAATGGTGATCGACCCGGAAAAATTCACAGACGAGATTATCGACCTGCAAAAGAAAAATATTTCCATCGAAAGACTTCGTATTTCAGCAAGAGCGCATATTATTATGCCGTGGCACAAAATTATTGACGCGGCAAAAGACGCCGCCCTCGGCAAACAAGCCATTGGAACAACCGGCCGCGGCATTGGTCCTTGTTATGCCGACAAAGCATCAAGAATCGGCATCCGAGTCGGCGAACTTTTGGACGTCAAACGTCTAACGGAACATATTGAGTGGTGCTACAAATTAAAGGAAAAAGAAATCAGTCTTTTTGAAAATGCCAAATTACCGCCTCTTGCGCAAATTATTGACGACTTCAAAAAGCACGCCTGCAATCTTAGTTCGTTTATTGCCGACACGGAAGAAAAATTGCGCCGCGCTCTTAAAAATGACAACAAGAAAATTCTGCTTGAAGGAGCGCAAGGCGCAATGATTGACATTGATAACGGCACTTATCCTTTTGTTACTTCGTCGTCTGCCACAAGCGCCGGAGCTTGCGTTGGCGCCGGTTTGCCTCCCACGGCAATAGACGAAATCTACGGAATCGCCAAAGCTTATATTACCCGCGTCGGCAACGGCCCTTTTGTTACGGAGTTAAATGATGAAATCGGCGAAACGCTGCGTAAAAACGGAAATGAATTTGGAACAACCACCGGCCGGCCCAGGCGTTGCGGCTGGTTTGATGTTCCGCTTGCGCGCTATACAGCCGAATTAAACGGCGTAACAGGCATTATTCTTACAAAATTGGATGTGCTTACCGGCATTTCTCCTATTAAAGTAGCGACCGCGTACCGAAGAGAAAGAATGATTTTACCCGTACTAAGTCCAATGCATCCTCTTGAGGAATGCCGACCTTTTTACGAAGAATTTGAGGGTTGGAAAGAGCCAATTGCCAATGTTGATTCGTGGGACAAACTTCCGCCTCAAGCGCAACGCTATGTTGAGGAATTGGAAAAACTGATTGGGTTTCCGATTATTGCCGTTGCCACCGGCCCTGACCGCAAAGCGATTATTGAGCGCCGCTAAAAAAAATTTAAGCCCTTGTTTTTAAACAAGGGCTTTTTTTGTTACTCGCCCGAAAATTTGGAGTCTGGAGGACGAACAAATTTTCGTGGTGTAATCTCCCTGCGGGAGATCTCTGACCCTTCGGGTCATCTCCCGTAGGGATGACCGAAAGGAGACAACCCCGTATCCAGCCTTGCGCAAAAGCTGGTAATTGAGGCAAAGAAAGCCACAAGGCGGATTCCGTGCCACAATGACACGATTCAAGATGACGGCATTGTCGGGCTGTGATACTGGGGTATTTTAGATTTAAGATTTTCCGCCCAAGGCGGATCCCGACGCGAACGGTCGGGGAAGTTGTCAGAATTAAGTAGCGCGGCATCTTGCCACCGCTTCCAGCGGGGTCTCGCTAGAGGCGACGATGTGCCGCCTGAACCACGCTGAAGTTTCTCCCCCTCCCTACCCTCCCCCTCCTCGGAGGAGGGGGAGGAGAGGCGGGGGTAATTTTCCTCCCCCTTTCACAAGGGGGGAGGGTTTTGGGCGGGGGGATTTAAACCCGCCCCGATGTTACGTCGGGGCGGGTTTGTTTGTTCGGGTTTCGGGAACCCGTCGGTCTGTTCGGTTTCGTAAACCCAGCGTGGTTTACGAAACCGAACAGGGAATTCCCGAAATTGAACGACCCCGACTTGTAGATAACAAAAAAACCCGACGAGCTGTAAAGCTGTCGGGTGTTTGTAAAATCTATTTTTGTCCGGACGGTAAAAAGTTTATGGTATGGCGTGCAATATGCCTTTCGGTCTTGGTTGTTTTTACCAACCCCTATCCCAATCGTCAAACTTGACACGTACGATGATAAGTCCGATTATTAGAATTAACAAACTGATAATGCCAAAGAATGCGTAAGCCGTGTTTCTGGGATAGATAGAAATACCCGAGGGAACCGTCACTTGTGTTCTCTTTCCCTCATCAATCAAAGTTTCGCGCAGCTTCATAAGCACATTGCTTTTTTCCAGCAAGGTCGCTTCGGGCGCGACACTCTTTAACTCTGAAAGTGACGCCTTCATATTCTGATACCAGAAGCCGACGTCTTCGTCGGGCGTGCGGTACAGAACGGAAGTGTAACCCTGCGTCATTCCTCTGCTCTCCTGATAAGCCACCACCGTTTCCATTTCCTTGACAGCCATCTCAACGGTATTGGCGTCTGCCGCGCGCTTCATGTGTCCCTCGCACTCAATGTCGAAAATCACCGACTTGTAAACGCGGGAACCGCACCATATCACCGAAGAAACACAGCACAGGATAACAACTACGATTGCCTTTTTCATCTCTTTTCTCCTTTTGTTGAAGGGTTTGTTGTTAAAGAATTACTCGGCAATATGCCTTTCGGTCTAATTCGTCTTTTACTTTCCCGGAGGCTGTTCTTCGGCAGACGCTATCTTTTCTCCTTCTTTTTTTCTAAAGTCTATCATATCCGTAATAAACAAGTATAATCTTAAATCCCCGCCAAACCTGTGACCGAAAAAAATTCCCACAAATACTGCCAATGCGATGCCTGCAAGCGCTGTTCCCCACAGAGCAATCCTTGGGTGCAAAAAGAGGACAAGCGCGCACATTGCCGCCATAAAAAGCAATGATAAAAACAAATTCTTGAAAAGACTTTTCTTGATTTCCGATTTGTGTTTTTCCAATTCTTCGATTGATTTCATTCCTTTCTCCTTTCGTTTGGGGTTTCCGTCATCAAAGACCTAATCGGTAATATGCTTTTCGGTCTTTTCTCCCTCCCCCAAATCAGCAGGTTCTGGCCACCCAATAATTTCAACGCCGCGTTCTTTTATCTCAAGCATTAGAATTCGGAACTCAGGGTCATCCTTCTTATAGCCACGTTCTTTTCGACCGGCCACCCAAATACGAATTTTTGGACGATGTCCAGAACTAAACTCTATCTTGATTTTTCGAACATACGGAACTTCTTTGCCCCGCCAAGTAACTTCGCCGAAGTCCCAAGGCGGATCTTCATCATTGATATCTTTGGCATCAATAAATTTAAAACCCAACAACTCTACCGTTTCGGCGTAATTCATGGAAGCTCCTTTCTAAATTTTTCCAACTCTTCTTCTGTGAAAACACTGCTCACTCCCGAACCAAAGAGCGAATTTCCCTTTGCGTTAAATCTCCCCCCAATATTTTTGTCTAAGAAAAAATCACAAAGAATTTCAAAGTGATGGGTTAACCACTGGTAAGCCATGGGATTTTCATCAGGTATGGGACAGGAAAGTTTTTGTAATATAAGATTGATTTGACGCTTAGCTACTTCAGCCGTATTTTCAATAAAAAGTTGAGCGAGAGGATTACCACTTTTGGCCTCGCATGTGGCTATTAGTGTTATACTTACGAATTCGGCACCCTCCCTCGTTAAGTATTTTTTAATCTCAGGTTTAATATGATGCGCAACTATATCTATATACTTCTCATACACTCCCAAAAAGCTGGATAGCAAGGTAAAGTTCATTCCATCCTCCTCTTATATTTTTTAAAGATGTTAAAGACCTCTTTTGCCCTTCCCGCAGCTCTTTCTACGAGTTTTGGGCATTAAAATACCTTATCACAATCTTTAAATTTTGTCAAACGCAACAGGGAGACCGTTGAAAAACTCTATTTTTTCTGTCATTCCCCGATTTAATCGGGGAATCCAGTTTATCTAAATTAAGATAAATTCTGGATTCTGACTTTCGTCAGAATGACAAAAGATTAGTTTTTCAACGGTCTCACAGGCCGGGTGTCAAGGCATGCCTCCTAAAAATCCCCCTCCCCTCCTCCCCCTTTGCGAAAGGGGGAAAGTCGGGGGGGATTTAAACGGCTACGACACAGTCGTGGCCGTTTATTTAAACCCGCAGATCGACCTGCGGGTTTATGAGTTCAAGAATTTAATGCAACACTTTATCCCCCTCTTAAGCTAAGAGGGGTTAGGGGAGTTATGTGACCCGTGAATATTTATCATTATTTTCATAACTCCTCCTCGCCTCCCCTTATCTTCACCCCGTTAGATAAAGCTTTGCTATCTAACGGGGTTAAGGGGAGGAATTAATTTGTATTAAAATTGAATTCGGGGTTTAACTCAAAGCGCGGGGGACAAGCCCCCGCGCTGGATTCCCCGGTCAAGCCGGGGAATGACAATTTGTGGCGTAAAATAGCGTATGGCGTAAATTGGCGTGGTAATGGCGTTTTTGTGGCTTCTACTCCCCCAGCAATTCCTCCACCGCTTTTTTTACCGCGTTGCCATCGGCCGCGCCTTTTAATTCTTTCATTGCCACGCCCATTACTTTGCCGAAGTCCGACTGACCCGACGGCTGAATTTCGTCAATAACTTTTTTCACAACTTCTTTAATTTGTTCTTCGCTTGCTGCAGCAGGCAAATATTTTTCCAAAATGACAATTTCTTTTTGCGTTTTCTCAATCAAATCGGCGCGCCCCGCTTTTGTAAAATCAATAAGCGCGTCGCGCAATTTTTTCATTTCCCGTTTTACAATTTCAATCACTTCCTCGTCGGTATCCAGCGTTTTTTTATATTTCTCAATAGCCGCGTTTATCATCGCCGCCTTCAACATTCTAAGCGAAGAAACCAAAAACTCGTTTCTGCTTTTAAAGGCATCTATATAATCTTTTTCTATTTGCTCTCTTAACATATAATCGCCACTTTACGCCATAACTACGCCACTTGACGCCACTCACCCCCTCTTCCGCCCAAGGCGGATCCGCCTTTGGAGGAAACTCCCCCTGTTTCGCCCGGGGCGAAATAGGGGGAGAATGTGGGGGTTTGGCGTAAAATAGCGCCCGCCTGCAACGCCTGATGCGTAGCATCTACGGGCAGGTTGTGATGGCGTTTAATGGCTTCTACCTCTTAGTGATGACCACGCTTTTGCCCTTTATGGTAAGTTTTGCTCTCACAGCGTCTTCTTCGTTTAACTTTCCAACTTTAATCAGATGCTCTTTTAATACTCTTATATTTTCTCGGCGCAAAGCGCTCGCCTTTTGCAAGGTTTTGCTTTTCTTTTTCAATCTAAAACGGACTTTTTTCGCCTGAATCAATCTTCCGCTTTTAATAACCTGGCTGCGGAAGCGCCTAATTAGGCTTTCAAAACTTTCTCCAGGTTTTCGTTTTGTTTCTGGCATAATTTCAACCTCCTCTCCTTGTTGATAGAAGCCAGCGAACGCTATAACTACGCCACTTGACGCCAGCAACCCCCTCCCTACCCTCCCCCTTCCTAAGGGGGAGGGATGGGGTGGGGGGTTTGGCGTAAAATAGCGCCCGCCCCGTACCGTGCCGAAGGCTCTGGTTCGGGGTTATGATGGCGTAAAATGGCTTCTACACACTAAGTTTCTTTTTTAATATATTCAACACTTTTTTAACATCCACGATTTCTTGGACACCGGTGGACATATCGCGAATAATAAGCGTTTCGTCAATTACTTCTTTTTGTCCCAGTATCAAAGTGAAATCAACATTGAGCTTGTTGGCGATTTCCAATTGTCCTTTTAACGTTTCTTTGGAAAAATTGGAAGCAATGGTAATGCCGCTTTTGCGGATATCCTCAAATAATTTTAGCGCCTTTCTTTTGGCTGTCTCCCCAAGCGCCGCGAGAAAAACTTTGATTGCGGGCGCGCCGGGAACCGCGACATTTCTATCTCTTGTTTTTGTAATCAATCTCTCGGCGCCCAAAGCAAAACCGCAAGCCGCCGTCTGTCTTCCGCCCAATGCTTCTATTAAAGTGTCATATCTGCCTCCGCCGCCCAAAGCGTTTTGCCTTATGGGCTCGTCCGCCTTTTCGCCGTCTTTTAAAAATATTTCAAAGACAGTGCGGGTATAATAATCAAGGCCGCGGACAAGATGCGGATCTAAAACATAAGAAATACCAAGTTCATCCAAGTATTCCAAAAGTTTCATGAGGTGATTCTTGCAATCTTCGCAAATAAAATCAACAATCTGCGGGGCGTTGCTTTTTATTTTCAAACATCGCGCGTCTTTGCAATCTAAAAGGCGCAATGGATTTTTAATCATTCTTCTTTTGCAGGTTTCGCACAATTGCGACCTGACCGAGCGATAATAACCCGTCAATTCGTCTAAATAATTCTGGCGGCAAACAGAATCTCCTAAAGTATTTATGGCAAAAATCACATTCAGCCCCAAATCGGCACACATGGCGTTTGCCACGGCGATTAATTCGGCGTCGGCTGACGGCTTGGGATCGCCAATTATCTCAAAGCCGACCTGGTGAAACTGCCGGTATCTGCCGGACTGCGGCCTGTCGTGCCTGAACATCGGCCCGGAATACCATAATTTTACCGGCTGGGGCAAATTTATCATTCCGTGATTAACGTAAGCCCTCACTATCGGAGCCGTGCCCTCCGGCCTTAACGCCAGCATCTCGCCGCCTTTGTCAAGGAAAGTAAAAATTTCTTTTTCTATAATATCGGTTTGCTTTCCAACGGCGCGCAAAAATAATCTCGCGTCTTCAATAATTGGCGTGTCAATTCTTTCAAACCGATAAGCGTTGGCAATGGATTCGGAAATATTTTTAACAAACGACCAAAAATTTTGTTCCGTGGGTAGAATATCTTTCGTGCCGCGGACAAGCTGAAACGCCGTTTGCGTCGGACGCAAAGCTGCCGCCGCCTCCGCCTCTGCCGCAATGGCTTTTGGCCGGCGCAAACTTAAAGAAATCTTTTTTGCTTTTTTAACTTGCATCATAATACTAACGGCGTCATTCGGCGTAAGTTGCAACGAGGCGACACGGCGTCATTCGGCTTCTATGATTCGTTTCGCCGAAATACGCCGCTTGCTCGCTTCGCTCGCAACAACGCGGAATAACGCTGTTTAATTAGTGTAACTATATGCCGGCCTGCTGATTAGGCCAAGCCGGTCAAATGGCCAACCGCGCAAAAGAACTTTGCCGATAATCAAATTTTTGCCGACGGGCCCGAAAACTCTTGAATCCATACTCGCGCCGCGGTGGTCGCCTAAAAGAAAATAATCATCGCCGGATAAATCAACTTTTTTTTCTCCCGCCGTATAGAGCCCTTCGGGCAGATATAAATCTTCGTCCAAAACAAAACCTTCCGGATATTCGGAATTTTTAATTGTGATTTTACCGTTTGAAATTTCAACGTGTTCTCCGGGCAAACCGATAACTCTTTTAATAAAATACTGGCTCCGGTCCAACGGATATTTAAAAACAACCACTTCCCCTCTTTCCGCTTCGCGCATCCTGTAAGTTAACTCGTCGATAACCAAATATTCATTTTCGTAAAAATTCGGCTCCATCGACGCGCCTTTAACGTAAAACGGCTGGATTAAAAAATAACGCACCGGCAAAATAATGAGAAGCGACAAAATTACCACCTGCGCCATTTCAACAAAAAAACCAAGCGTCTTTAAAAGAAGCGATTTTGAACCTGTTAATTTTTGGCTTAGGCCAAACAGGGACATAAAATAAAAACCAAAAACAATTTCTCTGTGAGCGCGCTTAGCTTGGTGGACGGTGTAGGATTTGAACCTACGACCCCTGCAATGTGAATGCAATGCTCTACCACTGAGCTAACCGTCCTAATATTTGGTGGGGGGCATGCTGAGCCAACTGCCCCTAAAAAGGTTGATTTCCGCCGCTCATTTATCTTCGTTTTTATTATATAATAATCTAACATATTATAATACAATTCCTTAATCTTGTCAAAGTGTTGGATTATAAAACATACCGGCGAGCCAAATAAAAATTTCTTATTTCCCCCTCTTAAGATAAGAGGGGGTAGGGGGAGTTATGAAATAAAAGGGAAGTAAATTATTTTCATAACCCCTCCTATCCTCCCCTTATCTTAAGGGGAGGAACAATAAGATATAAAATTTCTAAATGGCTCTACTGGGAAATTATCATGCGGCTACGACAATTTCTAAATAGCCTTGACAAGTGTGTGTTATAAATAAATTAAAGGGACAAAAAAGGCCCCCGCAAAAATATTGCAGAGGCCAAGGTCAAAAATTCAAAAGAACAAAAAATTTAAAGAGCTAAAAGGCTACTTGCAGCGCGCCAAACGGACGAGGCCGCTCCAGTCGTAGGCGAGCCAGTCCCAGTACAAGCACCAGCCGTCACCGCCCCAGTTGAGGCATGCGACGCAGAGGTTGCCGTCGGGCCTGCGCAAGACCGTTCCGGGTAAGACGATACAGTTCTGTCTCGCACTTGCGGGAATCTTTGTCTGATGATCCAACAGGAACTTGGCATCAGAGAGACCGAGGTTGGCATTGAGATTCTTGGCTCGCCGACGCATCTCCTTGCCCTTAACGTGGGATT
>Ga0265296_1001038_pt1 | contig 34573 bp, 33 predicted proteins | sample MunlanPumphouse1_FD_189073 | JGI IMG/M metagenome (GOLD analysis project Ga0265296, IMG submission 189073) | Groundwater microbial communities from a municipal landfill in Southern Ontario, Canada - Pumphouse #1 | ecosystem: Environmental > Aquatic > Deep subsurface > Groundwater | place...
CTCTGGGCCCGGCTCAAGGACTATCGCCGCGTCGCCACCCGCTACGACAAGCTCGCCGCAAACTACCTCTCCGGCGTGCTCATCGCCGCAACCGTCTGCTACTGGGCCAAATGAGTCCGGACCCTAGGGCTCAAACAAAGCCTTGGGTTCAATGCCCAGCGCGCTAGCTATCCGAACAAGGCCTCAGAAGCCCAGCGGCCCCAGAAGCCAGGTCATCCACGCGCCGATCGCCAGAAACACCCCGAACGGCAGGCGGTCGCCGCCCGAGACTCCGCGTCCCGTCAGCCGTTGCGCCGCAACCAGGCTGAGGCCGGCCGCGGAGGCCCAGATCAGCACGGTGGGCAGGCCCAGCCATCCCGTCCAGGCCCCGATCGCCGCGAACAGGAAGGGATCCCCGCCGCCCAGGCCCTCGCGCCCCCGCAGCCGGCGATAGGCCCGGGCCAGGGACCACAGCGCCGCGAAGCCGACGGCGGCGCCGATGAGGCTGTCGCGCAGGGTCGGGACGTCCAGCAGGGCGGCCGCGGTCAGGCCCGTGGCCAGCAGCGGCAGGGTCAGCCGGTCCGGCAGCCAGAAATGCTCGCCGTCGATGATCGCGATCAGCAGCAGCTGCCACCCCAGCAGCGCCGTCAGGGCCGCCGCGACCGGGGTCGGCTGGGACAGGGCCGCCCAGGCGCCGATGACGGCGCAGCCCAGTTCCATCAGCGGATAGCGGACCGGTATCGGCGCCTCGCATCGGCGGCAACGGCCGCGGGCGACGACGTAGCTGACGACCGGGATCAGATCGCGCGCGTCGAGCGTCCGGCCGCAGCCGCCGCAACGGGACCGGCCCGCGACGACGCCTTCGCCGGCCGGCAGGCGCACGCTGACCAGGCCGAGAAAACTCCCGGCGATCAGGCCAAGGCCCGCGAGGGCGAGGGCTGCCGGAACATGGGGGTCGGCGTCGATCAAGAGGGCATCCAACGGGTCCAGCCGGGCCGTTAGGGGGCGCCGGGCGTCAAGGCAAGCGACGGGTACCGACGCTCTGTGACAGTTCCGCCGTGTCGGGACGGCTTTTCACGGAACCGCGAAGACAACTTCACACAAGCGCACCGGAACCGTCACCTTACGGCGTCCACCTCGTCATATCAGGCCCCTAACCACATCGGTGGGCAGGGGGCGATTCCGTCGTCGCGTCAGGACTGGTTCCTGACGATCTCTGTCGTGAAATTCTTTTGCACAGACACGGTGAAAACGATGACCGGCTTCCGACTGACCACCCTGCTCGCCCTGTCGGCCAGCGCCCTGACCCTGGCCGCCTGCGGCTCGGCCGAAGTCGCATCGCCCGGCGAAGGTGATTTCGGCGACGGCGGCACGGGCGGCGGCGGCGGCGTGACCCCGCCGGCTCCGGGCACCCCGGCGGCCGATTGCCCGACCGGCTTCTCCAATGTCGGCCTGATCGCCAACAGCACCCTGCGCGTCTGCCAGCTGCCGCAACAGATCACCGGGTCCCTGACCGTTCCGCTGCGCGCCGGCACCATCTACTCCATCACCGGCCGCACCGCCGTCGGCACCGACCAGGGCGTCGATCCGGCAGCCCCCATCGCGGGCAGCGCCCAGGGCATCCTGACCATCGAAGCCGGCGTCCGCATCTTCGCCTCGAGCGGTTCGGACTATCTGCTGGTCAACCGCGGCTCGCAGCTGTTCGCTGAAGGCACGGCGACGACCCCGATCGTCTTCACCAGCCGCCAGAACGTCGAAGGCACGACCACCGAGAGCTCGCAAGGGCAGTGGGGCGGTATCGTCCTGGCCGGCCGCGCGCCGACCGCCAACTGCCAGCTGACCGCCCCGGTGACCTGCACGGGCACCGTCGAGGGCACCAGCGCCTTCTTCGGCGGCGCCACCGCAACCGACAACTCGGGCCGCCTGCGCTACATCCAGATCAAGTTCTCGGGCTTCGAAATCTCGACCGGCAACGAGCTTCAGGGTCTGACCATGGCCGGCGTCGGCTCGGGCACCACCGTCGATCACATCCAGGTTTACAACAGCTCGGACGACGGCATCGAAATCTTCGGCGGCAACGTCAACCTGCGCCACATCGTCATCAACGGCGCCGACGACGATGGTCTGGACACCGACACCGGCTGGCGCGGCGGCGCCCAGTTCGGCATCGTCACCCAGCGCCCGGCGGGCTCGACCAGCCGCAGCGCCGGCTTCGAGTTCTCGGCCGCGCCGACCGCGACTCCGCTGGCCAGCCGCTATGTGTCGCAGCCCAAGATCGCCAACTGGACGCTCGTCGGCCGCAACGCGACGACGGACGCCCACACCATCGCCCACTTCGACACCGGCACGGACGCCACGGTCATCAACTCGGTGTTCACCAATGTCGCCGGTTCGCTGGCGGGCTGTATGGCCATCAACGACGCGGACACCGCCACCAGCGGCGTGACCTTCAACTCGGTCTTCATGTCCTGCGGCATCTCCTACCGTTCGGCCAACGCCGTCCTGTCGGCGGCGGCCTTCACCGCCGGTACGAACAACACGGCGGCCGGGACCTCGACCCTGACCGCCCCGGCCTCGGGCACCAGCCTGAGCAATCAGGTCCTGACCTTCATCAACGGCGCCAACGAAAACGCCGTGACCCCGGCCAACGCTCCGGCGGTCCATTCCTTCTTCCAGGCCACGACCTACATCGGCGCCGTCCAGAACGCCGCCGACACCTGGTACCAGGGCTGGACCTGCGGCCTGACCGCCGGCGCGACCTGCTGATGACGGATGCGCGGAGGCGGCCCGTCCGGGCCGCCTCCGGCTTTCGCGTATTCCGTTAAACCCCTTCAAGGCGCAGATCATGAAGACAGTTACTCTGACCCTGAGCGGGGTCCTTCTCGCCACCAGCGCGCTGATCGCGCCGGGGCTGGCCTATGCTCAAACGCCGCCGGTCCAGGCCGCGCCGCAAACCCCCGTCGCCCAGACGCCGGCCGCCGAGGCCGAGCCGCAGGCGGAGGAATCCTCCCAGCTCGACGAAGTCGTGGTTCTGGGCCGCTATATTCCCGAGCCGAACCGCGAAAGCGCCGAAGTCGCCGCCTTCCTGACGGCCGAAGACCTGCAACGCACCGGCGACAGCAGCGCCGCCGGCGCCCTGGCCCGCGTCACCGGCCTGACCGTGGTCGAAGGCCGTTTCGTCTATGTGCGCGGCCTCGGCGAGCGCTATTCCTCGGCCCTGCTGAACGGTTCGCCCCTGCCGAGCCCCGAGCCGCTGCAGCGGGTCGTTCCGCTGGACCTGTTCCCGTCCAGCATCCTTGAGAGCGTCACCGTCCAGAAGTCCTATTCCGTCGACTTCCCCGGCGAATTCGGCGGCGGGGTGATCGACCTGCGCACCGTCGATGCGCCCAACGATCCCTTCTTCTCGATGTCGGCGTCGGTCGGCGGCAATACCGAGACGACCAACAAGGAAAGCCTGATCTATTACGGATCGCGAACCGATTTCACCGGCTTCGACGACGGCACGCGCGACGTGCCCGGCCCGCTGGCGCTGGCCTTCAGCAAGGGCCTTCCCGTCAACAGCGCCAACGTCGAGGCGCAGCAACTGCAGCGTATCGGTCAGTCGCTGGTCAACTCGCCGCTGCGCCTGCTGCAACGCGAAACCACGCCGGTGAATTTCAGCTTCGATTTCGCGGGCGGCCTGTCCAACGAAAGCAGCATGGGCACCTTCGGCCTGATCGCCGTCGCGGGCTACAGCAACAGCTGGTCGACGCGAAACGGCGTCCAGGAAGAGGGCCAGTTCTCGGGCTCCGTCCTGGTGCCGGTCACCAGCAAGGCCTATGAATCGAACCAGAACGACATCCAGCTGAACTTCCTGGGCGGCCTGTCGCTGACCAATGAGAACAGCGAGATCAAATGGACGAACTTCTTCGTCCGCAACGTGACCAAGGAAGCCCGCATCAGCGCCGGTCCCGATTTCGACGCCGGCGGCGAGATTCAGCGCTCCGACTTTACGGAATGGTATGAGCGCCAGCTGTTCTCCAGCCAGCTGGCCGGCGAGCACGAGTTCATGGACGGCGCCTTCGAGTTCGCCTGGCGCGCCGCCTACGCCAAGACCGAGCGGGACGCGCCTTACGAGACGCGCTTCGAATACGGCCTCGATACCAACGGCAATTTCGTCCACGAGATCGGCGGCAACCGCATCTCGTTCAGCGAGCTGGACGACGACATCGTCTCGGGCGGCGCGGACCTCAGCTACACCCTGCCGCTGTCGGACTATCGCGAAGCCGTCTTCAGCGTCGGCGTGGCCTATTCGGACAACAACCGCGACGCCCAGCGCCGCGACCTGCAGTTCGTTCCGGCCAGCACCCTGACCGAAGAGCAGCGCCAGTCGCGGGTCGACTACCTCTACTCGGACTACAACATCCGCCCGGACGGTCTGATCCTGACGGAAATCACCGGCGGCGCCGGCAGCGGCGCGGCGGCCTATTCGGCCCAGCTGGAAGTCGCGGCGGCCTATGCCCAGGTCGACGCCGAGATCATCCCCCTGGTGCGCACCACCTTCGGCGTCCGCTATGAGGACGGCCAGCAGACGGTCACCACCCGCGACCTGTTCGGCGGCGCGGCGCCCTTCGCGCCGACCGAGATCAACGAGCAGTATTTCCTGCCGTCGTTCACCGCGACCTGGAATTTCGCCGAGGACCAGCAGCTGCGTCTGGGCGCGTCCCAGACCATCGGCCGGCCGCAGTTCCGCGAACTGGCGCCCCAGTCCTACACGGACCCGGAAACCGATCGCGAGTTCACCGGCAACCCGTTCCTGGTGGACACCGAGATCCTGAACCTGGACGCCCGCTACGAGTGGTTCTTCGCCCGCCAGCAGTATCTGACGGCCGGCGTCTTCTACAAGGACCTGGACAAGCCGGTTGAATCGACGATCGTGACCTCGGGCAACGCGCGTCAGCAGTCCTTCATCAACTCGCCGCAGGCCACCATCTACGGCGCGGAAATCGAAGCCAAGAAATTCTTCGAGTTCCCCGACGCGGGCATGTCCTTCATCGCCAACAAGCGCTGGCTGGTCCAGGCCAACTACACCTGGTCGGACTCCGAAGTGAAGGTCGAGGCGGGCGACATCGTCCGCACGCCCGGCGGCGGCGGCGCCGACGAGGACGCGACCTTCTTCATCGAGGACGGTAGCCGGCTTCAGGGCCAGTCCGAGCACGTCGCCAACCTGCAGCTGGGCTGGGAAGACGACACGGCCCGGTCGCAGGCGACGATCATCGTCAACTACGTCAGCGAGCGCATCAGCGCCCGCGGCGCGGGCGGCGCCGGCAACCGCGAGCCTGACTACATCCAGGACCCGGGCATCTTCCTCGACTTCGTGTACCGCAAGGACTTCGAGTACGGGGGCCGCGATCTCGGCTTCGCCCTCGAGCTGCGCAACCTGCTCAACACCGACTTCGACGAGTACCAGGAACTGGGCAACAAGATCCTGATCAACAACTACGAGCTGGGATCCAGCGCCTCGGTCAGCCTGACCGCGCGCTTCTAGAACACGGACGGGGAGGCCGCTCGCCGGCCTCCCCGGATCGTTACGCGACTGTTTTGAGACGGTTCGTCCGTGGACGCATCAACCGTCATGGACAGTTCGCCGGGCCGTCATGTGGCGGTGAAGCCGGACCCGGACGATTGGTCTAGGGAGTCCGCCGGGCCGTCGGGGCTCCGTGGGGCACGTCATAGTGATCGGCGCAGTGCGCAGTTTCAGCAGCCAGGTTCGCGACGCCGTGGCGGCGCGTCCGGACCGCGTGCGCGGCGGCGTCGAGATCGCCCTCGGCCTGGCCCTGGCCGTCCAGCTGGGCCAGCTGGTCTGGATCGTCGTCCAGCCCCGCGCCGAGGCCGCCGCGACCGCGACCATCCGGCCTGAGGTCTCCGCCCCCGACTATTCCGTCTTCCAGCGCTTCGACGCCTTCTTCCGCACCGGCGACCTCAGCAGCCTGGCCGAGGCCACGGCGGCGGGCAGCAGCCAGATGCGGCTGTTCGGCGTCCGCGCCGGCGGCTCGGGCGGCGGCTCGGCCATCATCGGCCTCGCCGACGGCCGCCAGGTCTCGGTCGGCGTCGGCGAGGAGGTCGAACCCGGCCTGATCCTGCAGTCGGTCGGCCAGGACCACGTCACCCTGGCGCGCGGCGGCTCCATCACCCGCCTGATCTTCAGCGACACGCCCGTCGGCGCCGCCCCGCCGCCCCCGCCGCCGCCCGGACCGCAGACCGTCGCCCCGCCGGCCGAAGCGGCCCCCGCCGTCGCCCCCGCCGTTGCGGCCGGACCCCGCGTCGATCCGGCCCGGCTGATGGCCCAGGCCTCGTTGCGGCCCCGCATGCAGGGCCTGCGCGTCAACGGCTTCACCGTCTCCGCCGGCGGCGACGGCTCGGCCCTGAAGGCCGCCGGCCTCCAGTCCGGCGACGTCATCCTCGCCGTCAACGGAACCTCGCTGGACAGCCTCGACCGCATCGCCGGTCTGCGCGGCCAGCTATCCAACGCCGCCAGCGCCGAGATCCGCTTCGAACGCGGCGGCGCCGTGCAGACCACCACCATAAGGACAGGCCGTTGAAGCGATCGAACCGAAGCGTCCTCGCCGCCGTCCTCGGCGTGGTCATCGCCGCCCAGGGCCCTCTGGCCGCGACGCCCGTGCTGGCCCAGTCCGGCGAGCGCCAGACCCTGAACGTCCAGGGCGCCGACATCCGCGCCTTCATCCAGGACGTGGCCCGCTCGACCGGCCGCACCTTCATCGTCGATCCGGCGGTGAGCGGCACGGTGACCGTGACCAGCGACCGCGCCCTCAGCCGCGCCCAGCTGTTCGAGGTCTTCCTGTCGACCCTGCGCGCCAACGGCCTGGTGGTGACCCCGACCTCGTCCGGCGCCTACCGCATCAGCCCGGCCCAGGGCGCCGCCCAAGGCCCGTCCACCGTGGGTTCGGAACGGTTCTCGACCGAGGTCTTCCAGCTGCGCAACATCGACGCCGCCTCGGCCGCCGAGACCATCCGCCCGCTGGTCGGGCCGCAGGGCCAGGTGCTGGCCAACCCCGGCGCCAACAGCGTCGTCGTGGCCGACTTCTCCGACAATCTGGCCCGCATCCGCTCGTTGATCAGTCGCATCGATGTGGACCGCACGGGCTTCGAGGTCGTCACCCTGCAGAACTCCTCGGCGCGCGAGATCGCCGCCGTGCTGCAATCCGTCCTCGCCCCTCCCGGCGGCCAGCCGGGGCAGGGGATGGTCACGGTCACCCCGGTCGAGAGCTCCAACTCCATCGTCCTGCGCGGCGATCCCTCGGCCATGGCCCGCATCCGCCCGCTGATCGAGGATCTCGACCGCCGCGCCGAGTCCGCCGACGACGTCAAGGTCATCTTCCTGCAGCACGCCAACGCCGAGGCCCTGCTGCCGGTGCTGCAACAGATCGTTGGCCAGCCGATCACCGCCGCCAGCGCCAATGCGACGCCGGCCGCAGGCGCGCGCGCCGGCTCGGGCGAGGCCCCCGCCGCCGCCGTCCCGGCCGGCAGCGCCGTCGCGGCTCCCGTTCCGGGCCAGCGCGCCACCATCGCCCGCTTCCCCGGCGCCAACGCCCTGGTCATCTCGGCCTCGGCCGACACCCAGCGCATGCTGTCCGAGGTCATCCGCCAGCTCGACCAGCGCCGTCAGCAGGTGCTGATCGAGGCCATCGTCGTCGAGCTGTCCGACAACGCCGTCAAGGAGCTGGGCGTCCAGTGGCTGCTGGCCGGCGAGGACGGCAACCCGATCGGCCTGACTAACTATTCCAACAACGCCACGCCGCTGGTGCCCATCGCGGGCGGTGTGGGGTCCGGCCAGCTGGAGGACGACAATCCGCTGCGCGAGCAGCTGCAGAACCTGGCCCTGAACACGCTTCTGGGCGCCAACGGCTTCGTCGGCGGCGGCGGGGGCAGCATCGGCAACGGCCTGTTCGGCTTCATCATCAACGCCGCCAAGACCGACGAAGGCTCCAACCTGCTGCAGACCCCGTCGCTGATGACGCTGGACAATGAGGAGGCCACCATCCTCGTCGGTCAGGAGGTGCCGATCACGACCGGCGAGACCCTGCTGGACGGCAACTCCAACCCCTTCCGCACGACCCAGCGCCAGGACATCGGCGTCAAGCTGATCGTCCGGCCCCAGATCAACGCCGGCGGCTCCATCACCCTGTTCCTGCGCCAGGAGGTGTCCAGCATCAACGGCGTCCTGACCAACTCGGCCAGCGATCTGGTGCTGAACAAGCGCGAGCTGGAGACCACCCTCGTGGTCGACGACGGCGACATCGCCGTGGCCGGCGGCCTGCTGGACCAGAACGACCGACTGTCGGTCGACAAGGTGCCGGGGCTCGGCGACATCCCCTATGTCGGCGCCCTGTTCCGCTCGACCAGCCGCCAGCGCGGTCGGACCAATCTGATGGTCTTCATCCGCCCGACCATCATTCGCAGCCCGGCCGACGCACAGACCCTGGCCGCCGACCGCTGGGGCTATATGCGCCAGCAGCAGCTGAACAATGCGCCCGGCGTCGAGCCCAGCCTCGACGAGATGATGCGCGACTATATGCGGGCCCAGCCGCCGGTCGCGCCTGAGGCGCCCGGCGTCACCGCGCCGGTCGGCGAGGTCGTCATCGGCCCGCTGCCGCCCGTCCAGACGAGCGCCGGAGGCTGAGGCCGCGATGATCACCCTGATCAATCCGACCCTGCCCTACGGCTTCGCCAAGCGGCACGGCGTGATCCTGCTCGAGGCCGGCGACATCGCCGTGGTCGGCCTGCGCGAGGGGGCCGATCCCTCGGCCCTGATCGAGACCCGCCGCGCCCTGGGCCGGCCTTTGCGCGTCGAGCCGCTGGCCCAGGCCGCCTTCGACCGCCAGCTGTCGGAAGTCTATGCCGGCGACCACCTGAACGCCGCCGACGGCGACGATCTGGACATGCCCTCGGGGCTGGAAAGCCTGATCGACGACATCCCGGCCGCCGCCGACCTGCTGGACACGGCCGACGACGCTCCGGTGATCCGCCTGATCAACGGCATCATCGCCGAGGCCGTCCGCACCGGCGCCTCGGACATCCATCTGGAGCCGTTCGAGACCGCCCTGACCGTGCGCATGCGCGTCGACGGCGTGCTGCGCGAGACCCTGTCGCTGAACCCCCGGATCACCCCCCTGCTGGTGTCGCGCATCAAGGTCATGGCGCGGCTCGACATCGCCGAGAAGCGCGTGCCCCAGGACGGGCGCATCCCGCTGACGCTGGGCGGCAAGACGCTGGACGTGCGCGTCTCCACCCTGCCGTCGCGCGCCGGCGAGCGGGTGGTGCTGCGCATCCTCGACAAGGAGCAGGCCGGGCTGACGCTGGACCGGCTGGGCATGTCGTCCGAGGCGCTGGACGCGTTCCGCGGCGCGCTGAAGGAGCCGAACGGCATCATTCTGGTCACCGGTCCGACGGGCTCGGGCAAGACCACCTCGCTCTACGCCGGCCTGTCTCTGCTGAACGACGCCACGCGCAACATCCTCACGGTCGAGGACCCGGTCGAATACGCCATCGACGGCGTCGGCCAGACCCAGGTCAATCCCAAGGTCGGCATGACCTTCGCCGCCGGCCTGCGCGCCATCCTGCGTCAGGACCCGGACGTGGTCATGGTCGGGGAGATCCGTGACGTCGAGACCGCCCGGATCGCGGTCCAGGCCTCGCTGACGGGCCACCTCGTCCTGTCCACCGTCCACACCAACGATGCGGCGGGGGCGATCACCCGTCTGCGCGACATGGGCGTCGAGCCCTTCCTGCTGGCCTCGACCCTGCGGCTGATCGTGGCCCAGCGGCTGGTCCGGCGGCTGTGCGGCGAATGCCGGCGGCCCGAAACGGCGGACGCGGCCACGGCCCGGCTGGCCGGGGTCGAGCGCGGCGCCCGCGTCTGGCGGCCGCAGGGCTGCGCCCACTGCCAGAACACCGGCTATGTCGGCCGCGTCGGCCTGTACGAGGTGATCCGCGTCGACGACCGCGTGCGCCGCCTGATCGCCGCCGAGGCCGATGAGGAGGCGATCAACGCCGCCGCCTTCGGCAAGACCGGCGCCGACACCCTGACGCAGCGCGCTCGCGCCCTGGTGCTTGAGGGCGTCACCTCGGTGGAAGAGGCCGTCCGTGTCACCCGTCAGGAAACGGCGGACATCGAGCCTGACGCCGCCGACCACGGGGTCGCGGCCTGATGGCGGCCTTCGACTATATCGCCGTCGACGCCGGCGGCCGCACCGTCGCCGGGGCCCTGACCGCCGCCGACGAGGGCGCCGTGCGCGCCGTGCTGGCCCGTCGCCGCCTGATGCCGCTGGAGGTCACGACCTCGCGCGGCGCCGCTGCGCGCAACGAACAGGCCGGACCGCGCAAGGCGACGAAACTCGACGCCAGGACCCTGGCCCTGACGACCCGGCAGCTGTCCACCCTCGTCTCCGTCGCCCCGATCGAGGAGGCGCTGCGCACCATCGCGCTTCAGGCCGACCGTCCGGCCGTCCGCCGCGTGCTGGACGGCGTCCATGCGGGCGTCATGGAGGGACGCCGCCTGTCGGACGCCATGGCCCTGCAGGGTCAGGCCTTCCCGCCGCTGTACCGGGCCATGGTCTCGGCCGGCGAGACCTCGGGCGCGCTGGAGCCGATCCTCGAACGGCTGGCCGACGGCCTCGAGCGCGATCAGGTGGTTCGTGGCAAGGTCCTGACCGCCCTGGTCTATCCGATCGTGCTGGCGGTCGTGGCCCTGGGCGTCATCACCGCCATGATGACCTTCGTCGTGCCCAAGGTGGTCGACCAGTTCGACAGCATGAACCAGACCCTGCCGCTGCTGACGCGGCTGGTGATCGGCGTCTCCCACCTGATGCGTGACTGGGGCTGGCTGCTGGCGCTGGGCCTCATCGCCGGAGGACTGATCGGGGCGGTCCTGTTGCGAAATCCGGCGATCCGGCTGCGCGCCGACACGGCCCTGCTGAGGTTGCCGCTGATCGGCCGGCTGACCCGTGACCTCCACGGGGCGAAGATGGCCCGCACCCTGTCGACCATGATCACGGCGGGCCTGCCGGTGCTGGAGGGCCTGACCATCACCGCCCGCACCGTCTCCAACCGCCGCCTGCGGCTGGCCACCGAGACCATGGCCGACGCCGTGCGCGAGGGCGGGGGCCTGTCCGCCGCCATGCGCCGCGCCGACGTCTTCCCGCCGATCCTCGTCTACATGACCGCCTCGGGCGAGAGCAGCGGCCGGCTGGAGCCCATGCTGGAGCGCGCCGCCGACTATCTGGAGCGCGAATTCTCGACCTTCACCGCCGTGATGCTCAGCCTGCTGGAGCCGGCGATCATCGTGATCATGGGCGGCGTGGTCGCCCTGATCGTGCTGTCGATCCTTCTTCCCATTCTGCAGATCAACACCCTGGCGATGGGGTGAGGAGCTTGAACATGTCTTTTGGTCCTGACACTCGCCGCGCGGCGGCTCGCTTCCTGAGGATGATCCGCGCTCAAGCAGCGTCGCGCCGCGCGCGACGCGGTAGCGCCTCCAACAGGGCCGGCTTCACCCTGGTGGAGCTGATGGTGGTGATCGTGATCATCGGCCTGCTGGCCACGGTGGTTGCGATCAACGTCCTGCCCAGCCAGGACCGGGCCATGGTCGGCAAGGCGAAGGCCGACATCTCGACTCTGGAGCAGGCCATCGAGACCTACCGCCTCGACAACCTCGACTTCCCCGCCGACCTGCAGGCCCTGGTCGCGGCCCCGGCCGGTCTGGCCAATCCCGAACGCTACCGTCCGGGCGGCTATGTGCGCCGCCTGCCGGAAGATCCGTGGGGCAATCCCTACGGCTATCGCCGCCCCAGCGCGCACGGCGGCCAGTTCGACGTCTTCTCCCTGGGCGCGGACGGCAAGGAGGGGGGCGAGGGCAATGACGCCGATCTGGGCAACTGGCAGGCCTGACATCCTTTTGGGCGCTATCGCTCGCCGCGCGGCGGCTCGCTGCTTGAGCGCGAACATGCATGGCGCTCAAGCAGCGAGCGACCGCGTCGCGAGCGGCAGCGCCCCTGACCGGCGCGGCTTCACGCTGGTCGAGCTGCTGATGGTCGTCGCCATCCTCGGCCTGGCCGCCGGCGCCGTGGTGCTGGCGGTGCCGGACCCGCGTCCCGCCGTCGGCGCCGAGGCCGAGCGGTTCGCCGCCCGCCTGTCGCGCGCCCGCGACGAAGCCGTGCTGTCCAACCGCCCGGTCGCGGTCGAGGTCACCCCGACCGGCTACGCCTTCACCGTCTTCGACGGCCGGGCCTGGTCCGCCCTGTCCGACGGCCCGTTCGGGCCGGAGACCTGGCAGCCGGCGACCGCCGTCGGCCCCGCCGAGGGCGCCCGATTCGTCTTCGACCCCACGGGCGTGGCGGAGCCCGCGACGCTGACGCTCAGCCGGGAAGGCAAGGGCCGGACCGTGACGGTCGACGGCGCCGGAGAGGTGTCTCTCCAATGATCCCTCCCTTTTTCCGCTCATCCCGGCGAAAGCCGGGACCCGGTCCTTTCGTGAGGCAGGCTCTTCGGGATCGCCTTGGGTGCGCATGCATTGGCGCTGATCGCCCAAAGAACTGGGTCCCGGCTTTCGCCGGGATGCACGGGAAATTTGAGATCAGACAGGGCTTCACCCTGATCGAAATGCTCGTCGCCCTGTCGGTGTTCAGCCTCGCGGCCATGGCCCTGCTCAACCTCTCAGGCGAGAACACCCGCTCCGCCGCGCGCGTCGAGACCCGCACGCTGGGCGGGGTCGTCGCCGAGAACCTCGCGGTCGAAGCCGCGACCCTGCCTTCGATCGGGGAGGGGACGGCCTCGGGCCAGGTCGAACTGGCCGGTCGCCGCTGGCGCTGGACCCGCGCGGTCGTCGCCACCGACGTCGCCGGCATGCTGCGCATCGACGTCCGCGTCAGCGACGCCGAGGGTCAGGCCGCCGACCGCACCCTGTTCCGGTCGCGCGCCTCATGACGCGCCGCGCCGGCTTCACCCTGGTCGAGGTTCTGGTCTCGCTGATGATCTTCGCCATGATCGCGGCGGCGGGCGCGGCCGTGCTGGGCGTGACCATCGACAACCGGTTCGCGGTCAAGGCCGCCAGCGACCGCGTCGGCGACCTGCAGCGCATGCGCGGCCTGCTGCGCGCCGACCTCGGCCAGGCCACCGCCCGCCGCTCGCGCGGCCCCACCGGCCGCCCGACGCCCCAGCCCATGGTGGGCGCGGCGGCCCCCGGCGACCCCATCCTGGTCCTCACCCGCGCCGGCTGGAGCAATCCCGGGGAGCAGGCCCGCCCCTCGCTGCAGCGCGTCGAATACCGGCTGGTAGAGGACCGGCTGGAACGCCGCGTCTCCACCCACCTCGACGGCGCCCGCCCGGGCCCGCCGCAGGTGCTGTACCGCGGCGTTCGCGACGTCACCGTCGGCTTTGTCCGCGACGGGGTGGCGGCGCCGGCCTTCATCTCCAGCATCGACCGCCCGCTGCCCGACGCGGTGCGCATCGGCATGACCCTCGAGGGCTATGGCCGCATCGACCAGCTCTTCCTCGTGGGCGGCGGCCGATGAAACGGTCCCGGCGCGAGCGCGAGGGCATGGCCCTGCTGACGGTGCTGCTGCTGGTCGCCGTCATGTCGGTGGTCGCCGTGGCCATTCTCGACGATGTCCGCTTCTCGGTGCGCCGCACCACCAATGTCGAGACCCAGAGCCAGGCCCAGTGGTACGCCGCCGGGGCCGAAACCCTCGCCCGCGGCCAGATCGCGCGCCTGCTCGCCGCCGGCCCGGCCCGCACCCCGCTCGAGCCCGAGTGGAACGGCCGCACCCTCAGCTTCCCCATCGACGGCGGAACCCTCACCGCCACCGTCAGCGACGGCCAGGCCTGTTTCAACCTGAACAGCCTCGTCCTAGGCGTCGGCGAGGACCTGACCGCCCGCCCGCTCGGCGCGGCCCAATTCCGCGCCCTCGGCCGCGCCGTCGGGGCCCCGGACAGCCGGATGCAGGCCATCGCCGACGCCCTGACCGACTGGCTCGACGCCGATGCGACGCCCCTGCCGCTGGGCGCGGAAGACGGCGCCTACGCCGGCCTCGCCAAACCCTATCGCACCGGCGGCGTCATGCTGGCCGAGGTCAGCGAGCTGAGGGCGGTCAAGGGCGTCGACGCCGACACCTTCCGCCGCCTGCGGCCGTGGGTCTGCGCCCTGCCGACCTCGCGCCTGTCGCCGCTGAACGTGAACACCCTGACGCCGGAGCAGGCGCCCCTGCTGACCATGCTGACCGGCGGCCGGCTGCCCCCGCAGCGGGCGAGGGCGGTGATCGCCTCCCGTCCCCGCGACGGCTGGCCCGACGCCGCCGCCTTCTGGGCCCAGCCCGCCCTGGCGGCCCTGCCGGTCGACCCCGAGGCGCGCGACCAGATCACCGTCCTGACCCGCTTCTTCGACCTGCGGGTCGATGTCGACCTGGGCGGCTCCCACGCCGTCCGCACCGCCTTGCTGGAGGCCGGCTCCGACGGCCGCGTGCGCACCGTGATCCAACGCTGGACCCCCGAAGAATGAAACCCACCCGCCTGATCCTGATCCCGAGCATGGGCAGCGAACCCGCGCCCTATCTGGTCATCGCCGATGGCCGGGTGAGCGAGCGCGGCCTGCTGGAGCTCGACGCCGTCGAACGGCCCGAGCCGATGCGCACCGTCGCCGTCGCTCCCGGCGCCGACGTGACCATCCGCTGGCTCGACCTGCCCCCCGGCGGCCCGGCCCAGCAGCGCGCCGCCGCCCTGTGGATGCTGAAGGACTCGCTGGCCGCCCCCGCCGACCGGCTGTCCGTGGCCCTGGGGCCCGTGCCCGCCGCGGGCCGGCCCCGGCTGACGGCCCTCGTCGGCCTGTCCCTGCTGCAGGCCTGGACCGACTATCTCGACGCCCTCGGCGTGCGGGCCGACGCCATCGTTCCCGACTCCCTCACCGTGCCCGAGCCGGACGAGGACGACCGCCTCAACGCCGTCGCCTTCGGCCCGTCCACGGCCCTGCGCGGCCGGGACTTCGCCGCCAGCGTCCAGCCCGATCTGGTCGAGCTGGTCGCCGGCGCCCGTCGCGTCGAGCCGATCGGGGACGCCGGGGCCGTCGAGTTCGCCCTGATCGACGCCGCCCTGTCGCCGCCGGTCAATCTGCTGTCCTCGCAGGACCGGAGCCGGGGGATGGCGCGGCGCGGCTGGGGCCTGGCCTCGGCCCTCGCCGGCCTGGTCATGATCTCCCCCCTCGTGCTCGTCGCCGCCGCCGCCGCCCGCGACGACATCGACGCCCGCAACAACGCCGAACAGGCCCGCGCCGAAATCGCCCGCGTCGCCCCTGACCTCGCCGCCCGGCCCGATCCTGTGGAGGCCCTGCGCCAGCGGGTCCGCGCCGCCCCGCCGCCCGGCGGGGTCGTCGCCGCCACGGCGGCCCTGTTCGCCGCCGTCGAGGGCGTCGAGGGAGCCGAACTGGACCTGCTGATCGTCGATCCCGCCGCCGGCATGAAGGCCAGCGTCACCCATGCCGACTACCAGGACATGCAGCTGATCAGCCGGGGCATGCGGGACAAGGGCCTGCGGGTGACCGAGACCGGCACCCTCGACGACCGGGGCCGGATCGTCAGCGACATCACCATCGGGAGCGGCCAATGAACCGGTTCATGGGCCCTCTCGCGCTCTGGTACAGTGGCCGAACCCTGCGCGAGCGGCGCATGCTGATGGTCATGGCCGGGCTGCTGACGGCCACGATCATCTGGCTGGGCGTGATCCGACCCGTCCTCGCCTGGAGAAGCGCCGCCGCGGACCGCGCCGCCGCCTCGGCCGAAACCCTCGCCGAAGTGCGGACCGCCGTGGCGGCCCTGGGTCCGGCCCGCGCGCCGGTCCAGGCGCCGTCCGAGGGCCTGGACCCCCTGATCCGCCGCACCGCCGAGGCGGCGGGCCTTGAGGTGGTCATCGCCATGAGTCCCTCCGGCCAGCTGGGCTTCCAGCTGGCCCGCGTCCGCTCGGGGCCTTTGTTCGCCTGGCTGGCGACGCTGGAGGCGGATCACGGCCTGACCATCTGCAGCCTGGGCGTGGTCGAGAACGCCGACGCCACCCTGAACGTGGAGGGCGCCCTGTCCGTCGGACCCTGCGCGGCCTGAAATCACACGGGTTTCCATCCGCAAACGGGGTAAATGTCAAACTTCATACTTCCAACCGTCGCATAATCTTTACAATGCCGGAAAAGGGCGCATTATTCCTCCGGGTCCTGACTGTTTCGGGCCTTTGGGAGAGACTGGAATGCGCGCTTTCGCCCCCTTCGCCGGCCTTGCCGTCCTCGCCGCGGCGGCGATTCTTCCCGCCGGAATGGTCAGCGCGGGCGATCTCGACCAGCCCTCCGCCAAGGGCCCGGCGCGCGCCGTGATGATCTGCAACACGGACGCCGCGACCCGCCGCGCCTTCACCCGTGAGCACGGCGCTCCGCCGGTCTTCGTCACGGCCCGCGAGGCCCTGTCGGTCCAGCCGTCCGACCCGGCCTGGAACGCGCCGCGCTGCATGACCGCCCGCGAGCACGCCCGTTATCGCGAGGCCGCGACGACCTACGCCGCCGTTCGCTAGGCCGAAGGGTTGACGTCGGGCGGACATTCCCCCGGCGTTATTTGAACCCGACCGGGTCTGACGGGTTGCAGGAGCGCCGCTTCAGTACTGGTGCTCCATGTATCCCGATCCGCTTCCCCCCCGGTCCCCGCCAGAACCTGCGTCCGAGCCGGCGCCCCGACGGCTGGGGCCCGCGCATCTGGCGGCGATCGCCGTCGCCGTCGTGGCCGCGCTGGGGCTGATGGGCCTGAAATACGTCACCCTGCCGGGACCGGCGCCCGTGGCGGCGAACGAGGGCCTCAGGATCGAGGTGGTGGCCCCCGTCGAGCCCGAACTGGTCGCCGGATCGGTGATGGACGTGGGCGAACTGGTCGACGGTTTCCGCTATGTCGCCCCCGCCCGGGAGCCCCGGGCGCCGGTCTATGAGACGGCCTGGGTGGAAGACGAGGACGCCCCGTATGCGCCGCCGTCGCGGCCCGCCGGCGTCCGCCGTTACACCTCCGACGCCTGGGCCCCGCCGCCCGAGCCGGAGCCCCCGCGTCGCGAGCGCCAAGGCCGCTGGTTCGGCTTCGACAATCCGCTGCCGGACTTCCGCGCCGAACGCCGCGCCCGTCAGGCCCGTCTGGACGCCCTCGAGGACCAGCGCCGCGCTGAACGCGAACATCGCCCGGAGCCGCGCCGGCACTCATCCGGGCCCTCGCGATACGAGGACCGTCGCGACGACCGGCGCTATGACAATCCGCCGCGCGACGAACGGCCCGAACAGCCTGCGGACGGCCCGTACGGTCCCGAGGTCGGCTGAACCGGCCCTCCGTCGCGCCAACTTGACCCCGCGTGATCTTGGCAGGGGAGCCCGCCCGGTCTAGGTCGAAGCCTCAACGTCTTTCAGGGAGAGACCCATGGCCGATCTGGCTCAAGTCACCGAACACATCCGCGGCGCCGTCGGCGACAATTCCGGTCTGGGCAAGACCGTGAAGATCGACCTGGGGGATGTCGGCAAGATCTTCATCGACGGCGCCTCGGCGCCGAACACCGTGACCAACGAGGACAAGCCCGCCGACGCCACGGTGTCGATGAGCTGGGACGACTTCATGGCCCTGTCGGAAGGCAAGCTCGATCCGATGATGGCCTTCATGCAGGGCAAGCTGAAGATCGCCGGCGACATGATGATCGCCCAGAAGCTGGCCCCGCTGCTGAAGCGCTAGGTCGGAAATATCTCCCTCCCCCTTGTGGGGAGGGATGTCGGCGCGAAGCGACGACAGGGTGGGGAAGTCCAGCCTCAGTCTCCATCGGCGGATGCTTCACACAGCCCCACCCGGATTGGCTTCGCCAATCGTCCCTCCCCATGAAGGGGAGGGAGAAGGAGACCAACCCAATGGAATTCCGGCACAGCGACAGGGCCCTGCACTGGCAGGATCGGGTGAAGCGCTTCCTCGACGATCACGTCCTGCCGCGTGAGGAAGAGTACCGCGCCCAGGTCCGCGAGAACCCTCGGCAGCAGCCGCCGGCCATGGAAGAGATGAAGGCCCTGGCCCGCGAGGCCGGTCTTTGGAACATGTTCCTGCCCGGCGATCACGGCGCCGGCCTGACCAACCTCGAATACGCCCCGCTGGCCGAGCTGATGGGCCGCCACCTGTGGTCGGCCGAGGTGTTCAACTGCAACGCCCCCGACACCGGCAATATGGAAGTGCTCCATATGTACGGGAACGAGGCCCAGCAGGCGAAATGGCTCAAGCCCCTGATGGCCGGCGAAATCCGCTCGGCCTTCCTGATGACCGAGCCCGAGGTGGCCTCCTCGGACGCCACCAACATCCAGACCCGCATCGTCCGCGACGGCGACCACTATGTGATCAACGGCCGCAAATGGTGGTCGACCAACATGGCCCACCCGAACGTCGCGGTGACCATCGTCATGGGCAAGACCGACCCCGACGCCTCGGTCCACACCCAGCAGTCGCAGATCATCGTCCCCGTGGATGCGCCCGGCTTCCGCGTCGAGCGGATGCTGTCGGTGTTCGGCTATGACGAGGCTCCCATCGGCCATGCCGAGGTGGTGCTGGAGAATGTCCGCGTCCCGGTCGGGAACCTGATCGCGGGGGAGGGCAGGGGCTTCGAGATCGCCCAGGGCCGTCTCGGGCCGGGCCGCATCCACCACTGCATGCGCGTCATCGGCATCGCCGAGCGGTCGCTGGAACTGATGGTCCAGCGCCTGCTGTCGCGCACCGCCTTCCGCAAGACCCTGGCCGAACATTCGGTCTGGGAACAGCGCGTCGGCGAGGCCCGCACCAATATCGAGATGTGCCGCCTGCTGGTGCTCAAGGCCGCCTGGATGATGGACGAGGCCGGCGCCAAGAACGCCAAGTCCGAGATCGCCCAGATCAAGGTCGCCGCCCCGCGCATGGCGCTTCAGGTCATCGACGACGCCATCCAGGCCTTCGGCGGCGCCGGCGTCTCGGCCGACACCCCGCTGGCCGAGATGTACGCCATGGTCCGCACCCTCCGCATCGCCGACGGCCCCGACGAGGTCCACAACCGCACCGTGGCCCGGCTGGAATACGCGAAGCACGGCGGTCGGCGGGGATAGCCGGTACGGCGCTTTTTGCCGCGCGCCCTATGCAGTTCATGCGTGCGGTGATTGCGCCCTTTGCGCAGCGCTCATCGCGGTCCATATCACCGCCCATGGCGATGCGTGGCGAACGGTCCGGACGGCGAGGCGATTCAGTGGCGAAGGCGGCGCAGGCCGGGGCGCCGGCTCCGGCCGCCGACGGACCGCCGACCTGGCAGGCCCTCAGCGACCTGGTCCGGCTGGTCGGCCGATCCAACGCCCCGCAACTGCGCCTCCGTCTGGTCGCCGCCATCGCCGTCACCCTGGGCGGCAAGGCGCTGGGCGTGCTGGCCCCGCTGGTGCTCGGCGCGGCGGTCAATCATCTGGCGGCCGGGCAGGGGGCGGGCGTCGCCCTGGCCATGGGCTTCGCCGCCTTCGCCCTCGGCTGGGCCTTCGTCCGCCTGTTGTCGGCCATCGCCCCCAACGCCGCCGACGTCATCTTCGCCCCGGTCCGTTCGGCGGCCCAGCGCACCGCGGCCGCCGAGACCTTCGCCCACGCCCTCAGCCTGTCGCTGGACTTCCATCAGACCAAACGCTCCGGCTCCCTGTCGCGGACGATGGACCGCGGCGCGCGTTCGGTCGACTTCCTGATGCGCATCCTCGCCTTCAACCTGGTCCCAACCGGGGTCGAGCTGGTGCTGGCGGCGGGCGTTCTGGCGGGCATGTATGACTGGCGCTTCGGGGCCGTGGCCGTCGGCGTGGTCGCCGTCTACGCCACCGCCACCTTCGCCATGGCCAACTGGCGCCTCGAGCACCGGCGCGAGATGAACGCCGCCGACACCGAGGCCGCCGGCGTCTCGGTCGACGCCCTGCTCAACTACGAGACCGTCAAATCCTTCGGCGCCGAGGCCCGCGCCGCCCGCACCTATGACAATGCGCTGGGCGACTACACCCGCGCCGCGCTCAAGGCCAACAGCTCCCTGGCCCTGCTGAACATCATCCAGGCCGTCATCATGAACGTCGGTCTCGGGATCATGGCCGTGATGGCGGGCTTCGAAGCCGCCGCCGGCCGCATGGGCCCCGGCGACGTGACCGCCGCCGTCCTGATCATGATCTCCCTCTATGCGCCGCTGAACATCCTCGGCTTCGCCTATCGCGAAATCCGCCAGTCCTTCATCGACATGGAGGAGATGCTCAAGGTCACCCGCCAGACGCCCCAGGTCGCCGATGCGCCGGACGCCGCGCCCCTGCCGCGTCCCGTCGACGCCAGGGGCGCGGCCCTGGCCTTCGAAAACGTCGGCTTCCGCCACGACGCCCGCGCCAACGGGCTGGAGGATGTCAGCTTCATCGCCCCGCCGGGCACGACGACCGCCCTGGTCGGTCCGTCCGGCTCGGGCAAGTCGACCATCGTCAAACTGGCCCTGCGCCTGCTGGACCCGCAGGAGGGCCGGGTCCTGATCGACGGCTTCGACGCGCGCCGGGTGACGCAGGAGTCGCTGCGCGCCGCCGTCGCCCTGGTGCCGCAGGATGTGGCCCTGTTCAACGACACCCTCCGCGCCAACATCGGCTTCGCCCGTCCCGACGCCGACGACGCGGCCATCTGGGCCGCGGCCGAGGCGGCCGAGCTGTCGACCTTCATCCGCGAACTCCCCGACGGCATGGAAACGAAGGTCGGCGAGCGCGGGCTGAAGCTGTCGGGCGGCGAACGTCAGCGCGTCGGCATCGCGCGCGCCCTGCTGGCCGACCCTTGCGTCCTGATCCTCGACGAGGCCACCAGCGCCCTGGACAGCCGCACCGAGGCCGCGATCCAGAAGACCCTGCGCCGCGCCCGGACCGGGCGCACGACCCTTGTCGTCGCCCACCGTCTGTCGACCATCGCCGACGCTGACCAGATCCTGGTCCTCAAGGCCGGCCGCATCGTCGAGCGCGGCGCCCATCATGAACTGGTGGCGCGTCAGGGCGGGGAATACGCCGCCCTCTGGCGCAAGCAGACGCGGGGGGCGAAGACCCAGCCGGCCTGAGACGCGGACGGCGGGGTCAGGCCCTGGGCGGCAGCTTGCGGTCTGCGACCATCTTCAGACTGTCCAGCACCGTGCTGCGCGCCTCCGTCTCCTCGACGGGCAAGGTCTGGAGCAGACGCAGCGAGCGGGCATGAACGGTGACGATGCGCCAGTCGAAGGTCTCGTCGGCCGGGGCTCCGTCAATGAGGTCGCACAGGCCGCTGGCGGCGCCGCAAAGGTCCAGCAACTCGAACGGGCTGGCCGCATCGATGACGGCGTTGGCCGCACGATAGGCCTCGGTCAGACGAAACCCCTGGTCGTCGAGGCTCAACGGCGGAACCACCGATTCGAGGGCGGCGATCTGGACATCCACGATCGCCATCGCCTCGGCCCGTTTGGATTCGATATTGGCGCGCGCCTGGGCCAGGGCCACGCCAACGCTGACGCCGCCGGGCGAGTCGATCATTCTGGAGAGTCCGGACTTGCCCCGGGCGTGAGTGATGACTGTCATTTACACATTGTCTTTTGCAGCCGTCTGCGCGGCCTGTTCTGCGTCAAAGGCCGCCTTGCGGATCACCGTGGCGCGCCGTTCCTCCGAGGGCGGACCCTCGTCCCGGATACGGCGGTCCGGGCCGAAATAGTCCCCGACCTCGAGGAAAGGACGCACATCACGCGCCACCCAGACGATTCGTTCAAGCAGGGTCGCGGCGCTGAAAGGCTTGGTGACCACGAAGTTCGCGCCGCAGTCGCGGGCCTCCGCGATCTTGGAGCGGCGAATGTGGGCGGCGGTCATGATGACGGGCGCCATGGCGTTGGCCTTGGTCGAGCGCCGCAACCAGCGGACGAGCTCATAGCCGTCCACGCTGGGCATTTCGCAGTCGACCACCAGCAGATCGATCGGCTGGTCGGCCAGGATTTCCATGGCTTCAGCGGCGCTCTGGCAGGTGTAGCTGGTCCGGATGCCGAACCCTCTGAGGGCCTGACAGGTGAGGTCCAGGCCGAAGGCGGAATCGTCGACCACCATGGTCGTCGCGGCCGTCAGATTGATGACCGCGCTCTCACGAAGGGACTCGCCCACACCGCCCATACCGACCCCTAACAAGCTACTCTGGAATCAATCACTTGCCGACTGTGACAGTTGGCACGCCAGAGTAGAAGGAGGGGTTAACGCTAACTTGCGCGTCCGATTGCGTAGAAGCGGTCGGCCCGCGCCTTGCGCAGCTGATCCGGGGTCATGCCGGACAGGGCCTTCAGTTCCTCGGCCAATACGTCGCCTACGGTGGCGATCGCCGCCTCGCGGTCGGCGTGCGCGCCACCGACCGGTTCCGGAATGATGCGGTCGATGATCCTGAGCTCCAGCAGATCGGGCGCGGTGATCTTCATGGCCATGGCCGCGTCGCGGGCCCGGGCCCCGTCCCGCCACAGAATGCCCGCCGCGCCTTCCGGAGAGATGACCGAATAGATCGAATGTTCCAGCATCAGCACCCGGCCTGCCGCCGCGATGGCGATCGCCCCGCCCGAACCGCCTTCGCCGGTGATGGTCGCGATCGAGGGCACGCCCAGGGTGAGGCAACGTTCGGTCGAGCGGGCGATGGCCTCCGCCTGGCCGCGCTCCTCGGCCCCGAGGCCGGGATAGGCGCCGGCGGTGTCTACGAAGGTCAGGACCGGCAGTCCGTACTGTTCGGCCAGATCCATGAGGCGGACCGCCTTGCGGTAGCCCTCGGGCCGCGCCATGCCGAAATTGTGCACCACCCGCGTCTGGGTGTCGTAGCCCTTCTCATGGCCCATCAGCACGACGGGCGCCCCGCGGAACCGGGCCAGACCCCCCAGGATGGCCTGATCGTCGCCAAACTGGCGGTCGCCCTTCAGTTCGACGAAGTCGGTGAACAGGCCCTCGACATAGTCGACGAAATGCGGCCGCTGCGGATGGCGCGCGACCTGGGTCTTCATCCACGGGTCGAGGCTGGCGTAGGTTTTCCGGCGCAGCTGCTCGGCCTTCTGCCGCAGGCCGTCCACCTCGGCGTCGAACGAGCCGGAAGTCGAGGAGAGCAGGTTCAGCTCCTCGATCTTCGCCTCAAGATCGGCGATCGGCTTTTCAAACTCGAGGTAGTGCACGGCCATCAAGGCGTCCGGAAGAGGCGCGCCATCTGGCGCATCGGAAGGCGGCGGAACCTAGTCAGGTCAACGCCGGGGAGCAAGCGGCGGTTCAGAAGGCTTTGGGCAGGCCGGCCTGTTTCAGGACTTCGTTGGCGGTGTGACGGCTTTTGGAGCGAGGGACGATCACAGAATGAACCCGATCAGGATGCCGCCATTTTTCGTGACTGCCCTTGGCGTTGGCTACCCGTCGCCAGCCAGCGACGAACAGAATGGCCGTAAGTTCGGAATAGAAATCCTTGGGCATATCCAGCTCGCTCAAAATCTATGGACGAGCGTCGCGTCACGACCGGTGCTCAACAATGCACCCGGTATCGTGATGGTCATTTCAACAAGATGAGCTTTACGCAGCAACAACGTCGAAGCCGCCAGCGGCTTCAAAGCGGATCGGTACAGGTCCGTGAATTTCAGGGTTTTCGTCCAGTAGTTCCGACGCGAAATGACGCGCTAACGACTCGAACTCGGCCAATGTCGAAGTCTCCAGCACCAGACCCGGGATATTGGATTCGCTGCACCAGACCTCAGCCTCAGGATCCCAGATCGCCTTGACGTAGAATGATTGGCTCATGGCGGAGAATATGCGCCGTCACTCATCCCGCGCCAAGGGGTGCTTGCTCCTGACAACCTGAGCCAGCCGGTCGGTGGCCACGTGGGTGTATATCTGCGTCGTGGCGATGTCCGCATGGCCCAGCAGGGTCTGGACAACGCGAAGGTCCGCGCCGCCGTCCAGCAGGTGGGTGGCGAAGGCGTGGCGCAGCACATGCGGGCTGACCCGGGCCGGATCGATGCCGGCCTGAAGAGCGGCCTGGTCGAGCAACTGCGCGAAACGACGGGGCGTCAGGTGCCCCTTGGCGGATGATGACGGGAACAGCCACGGACTTTCAGGCGCCTTCTCCGGGCGGGCGGCGTCGCGGGCGATCAGCCAGGCCCTGACGGCCTCGCGGGCCGAGGAATTCAGCGGCGCCAGCCGTTCCTTGCCGCCCTTGCCGCGCACGATCAGCCACGCCGGATCGCGCCGCACCGCCTCCAGCCGCAGGCCCAGCAGTTCGGACACGCGCAGGCCGGACGCATAGGCCAGCTCGACCAGGGCCACGAGCCGGAGCCCCGCCGCGCCGTCGTGGGCGGCGGCGGCGGCCAGGAGACGCTCGACCTCCTCACCCGAAAGCGTTCGGGGCAGGCTGCGGCCCTGTTTGGGGGCGTCGAGCCGTCGGGAAGGATCGTCGCCGCGCCAGCCCTCGCCGAGGGCGAAGCGGTAGAACTGCCGCACCGCCGAACGCCGCCGCGCCTGGGTGGCCGGCGAGAGGCCCTGGCGCGCCAGGCCGGCGTACCAGGCCTCCACACCCGCCTCATCGCCCGTCATCAGCCCGCCCTCGACGCCCGCCTCGGCGTCGGCCAGGTCACGACCATAGGCGGACAGGGTGTGGGGCGAGGCGTCCCGTTCGACGGCCATCATCTCCAGAAAGGCTTCGATCTGCGGCGTGCTCATGCGTCGAGGCGCTTTCCGGACGCGGTGCTTGGTGTAGAGGATGGGGCTGTCATGCCGTGCCCGTCCGTCCCACGTCTGTCCCTGAGCGCCCTCTCGCGAGGCGGCGCGTGAGCCCGTTGGTGGCGATTCCGGTCCATGAACGCACCATAGCCCTGGTCGGGCTGATGGGCGTGGGCAAATCGACCGTGGGTCGGCGCCTGGCCAAACGGCTGGCCTTGCCGTTCGCAGATGGCGATGTGGAGATCGAGGCCGCGGCGGGCATGACGGTCTCGGACATCTTCGCCCGCCTGGGCGAGGCCGAGTTCCGGGCCGGTGAGGCGCGGGTGATGAAACGGCTGCTGGAGGCCCCTCGCATGGTGCTGGCGACGGGCGGGGGGGCGATCCTGAACGCCGAAACCCGCGCCGCGCTTCAGGCCCGGGCCGTCACCGTCTGGATGCGCGCCGACCTGAAGACCGTCGCCGAACGGGTGCAGCGCCGCGACACCCGCCCCCTGCTGCGCGGCCGCGATCCGCTGCAGGCGCTGACCGCCATGGCCGAGGCCCGCTATCCCTTTTACAGCCAGGCGGACGTGACGGTCGATGTCGCCACCGGCGCTCATGGCGAAGCGGTGGAGGCGATCGTCCGGGCGCTGGACGCCTGGAATGCGGAGCAGGCCGCATGACCACCATTGTTCCCGTCAGCGGGGCCGGCTTCGCGCCCTATGACATCGTCGTCGGCCGCGGTCTGCTGGCCGAACTGGGCGCGCGCGTCGCGCCGCTGGTCCGGGGCCGGACCGTCATCATCACGGACGAAACCGTGGCGGCGCTGCATGGCCCCGCCGCCCTCGCATCCTTGCAGGCCGCCGGCGTTCGCGCCCGACTGCTGACCATTCCGCCGGGCGAGACCTCGAAATCCTTCGCCGAGCTGGAGCGGGTCATCGATCGGCTGCTGGCGTTCGGGCTGGACCGCCGCGACCTGATCATCGCGCTGGGCGGCGGCGTGGTCGGCGATCTGGCCGGCCTGGCGGCCGCCCTCTATATGCGCGGCATCGACGTGGTGCAGGCCCCGACCACCCTGCTGGCGCAGGTCGATTCCTCTGTTGGCGGCAAGACGGCCATCGACACGCCGCGCGGCAAGAATCTGGTCGGCGCCTTCCATCAGCCCCGGCTGGTCGTGGCCGATATCGACATGCTGGCCACCCTGCCGGACCGCCAGCTGCGCTCGGGCTGGGCCGAGGTGCTGAAGCACGGCCTGATCTGCGACGCGGACTTTTTCGACTGGCTGGCGGGAAACGGCGCCGCCGGCGCAAAGGGCGATCCAGCCGCCCTGACCCGGGCCGTCGTCCGCTCGGTCGAGATCAAGAGCGCCATCGTCATCGAAGACGAGAAGGAGGCGGGGCGGCGGGCCTTGCTCAATCTCGGCCACACCTTCGGCCACGCCATCGAGGCGGAACTGGGCTTCGACGAGGATGCGCTGACGCATGGAGAGGCGGTCGCCCTGGGCTGCGCCATGGCCTTCCGCCTGTCGTCCAGCCTCGGCCTGTGCGCGGCCGCTGACGCCGAACGGGTCGAGGCCGTGATCGCCGCCGCCGGCCTGCCGACGCGACTGGAGCAGGCCGGGGCTTTCAAGGGCGATCGCCTGCTGGCGCGCATGGCCGGAGACAAGAAGGCCGAGGGCGGACGGCTGACCCTGATCCTCGTCCGCGCCATCGGCGACGCCTTCGTCGACAAGGCCGTGGACCGCGCCGTCCTGACCCGCTTCCTCAAGTCCGAGGGCGCGGCTTGAGCCCGGCCCGCATGCAGCTTGCCGCCACGCCGCTGGGGAACCGGTTCGTCCGGCTGGATGCGTTCACGCCAGCCCTCGAGGCCGAGGTCCGCGCGGCCCTGGATTGCGATGCGCCGTCCTGGGACATCATGGTGGGTGCCGCCTATGGCCCGCATTTCGACGGCTGGTGGCGTGGCGCCCTTGCGGCGATGGAGCAGGGGACCCGCATCGCCTGGGCCGTCCGTCGCGCCTCTGACGGCGCCGTCGTCGGCACGACCAGCCTGTATGAGATCAAGCCTGACTACCGCCGTTGCGAGATCGGCTCGACCTTCTACCGCCCGGAGGCGCGCGGCGGGCCGATCAATCCGGCCTGCAAACGCCTGCTCCTGGGTCACGCCTTCGACGCGGGGGCGGTGCGGGTCGAGATCCTCACCGACGCCGTCAATCCCGCCAGCCAGGCCGCCATTCGCAAGCTGGGCGCTCGCGACGAAGGGGTTCTGCGCAAGCACAAGATCACCTGGACGGGCCGCATCCGCGACACGGCCCAGTTCGCCATTCTCGATGAAGACTGGCCCAGGGTCCGGGCGGGGCTGGACGCCCGTCTGGCGGCGTTCGGTTAATCGACCGCCCGGCAGTCGGTGGGTTCGCGGCCTTCCGACGTCCAGGTGGCCATCACGCCCTTGCCGCGCAGCTCATAGCCCGACGCCCGGTACCAGATGCCGTCCTCGCCGCGTTCCTGGAACAGGTCGACGGCTTCTCCGGTGGAGTTGCGGACCGTCGCCATCTGACGCGGATTGTCGAAATCGACCGACAGGCGCTCGCTGTTGTTACAGAGATAGACGGTGCGAATGACGCGGTTCAGGGCGCGGTCCTGGGCCTCGGCGCCCGTACGGCGTCGCGCGGTCTGGGCTTCCTGGGCCCGCTCGCGCACGGAATCCCCGTCGGTCGGGGCGTCCTTCGGTTTCTGACCGCAGGCGCCGAGGGCGAGGCAGGTGACGGCGAAGACGGCCAGGAGCTTCATGCGGACTTTCGAACAAGCGGAGCTGTGGTCGCCCGGCGGACTAACGTACGTCGGGCGCCGCCGTTCCTTTGCGCCGGGCGCGGAAGAATCTCCGTAACAGGTCGCCGCCCTCGATGGCCAGCACGCCGCCTTGAACAGCCGGCTTCCAGTGGCAGGTCGGCTGTTCGAAAAATCGCGGCCCGTGCGCCACGGCGCCGCCCTTGGGATCATCGGCCCCCCAGACCACCCGGCCGATCCGCGCGTGGCTGATGGCCCCGGCGCACATGGCGCAGGGCTCCAGCGTCACATAGAGGGTCAGGCCCGTCAGGCGATAGTTTCCCAGTTTCGCGGCGGCCGCCCGCATCGCGACGATCTCGGCGTGGGCGGTCGGATCATGCGCGCCGATCGGCCCGTTCCCGCCCTCGGCGACCACGTTTCCGGTGGTTTCGTCGACGATCACGCAGCCCACGGGAGTCTCTCCCGCGTCCGCCGCCGCTTGCGCACACGCCAAGGCCATGTGCATGAACCGCTCATCATGGCCAGCCATCCCCGAGACAACGACAAGAAGCCGCGCCCGCGTCAAGACGACAGCCGCGACGGCCCCCGCAAACCCTACGTCAAGCGCGTGGAAGGCGGCGACGATCGCGGACCGCCCAAGGGCGGCAAATCGTTCGGCAAGCCGGGCGGCAAACCCTTCGCGAAGGACGGAAAGCCCGCCGCCAAGGCCGACGAGGCGCCCAAGCGCGCCGAACGCATCGCCAAGGCCATGGCCCGCGCCGGCATCGCCTCGCGCCGAGAGGTCGAGCGGCTGATCGGCCTCGGCAAGGTGGCCGTGAACGGCAAGATCCTCGACACGCCCGCCGTGCTGGTCACCCGCGACGACGTCATCACCGTCGACGGCAAGCCGATCGGCTCGGCCCAGGCGACGCGCGTCTGGCGCTACAACAAGCCCGCCGGCCTGATGACCTCGCACAACGATCCACAGGGCCGTCCGACGGTGTTCGACGCCCTGCCCAGCGGCCTGCCGCGCGTGATCTCGGTCGGACGCCTCGACCTGAACACCGAGGGCCTGCTGCTGCTGACCAATGACGGCGAACTCAGCCGCGCGCTGGAGCTGCCCACGACCGAGCTGGTGCGTCAGTACAGGGCGCGGGCCCGGGGCCGGGTCAGTCAGCTGCAGCTGGATTCGCTCAAGGACGGCGTCACCGTCGACGGCGTCCGCTACGGTCCGATCGAAGCCACGCTGGACAAGGCCAAGGAGAGCGAGGGGAACGCCCCCGCCAACCTGTGGATCAGCGTCTCCATCACCGAGGGCAAGAATCGCGAGGTCCGCAAGGTTCTCGAACACCTCGGTCTGACGGTGAACCGACTGATCCGCCTGGCCTACGGCCCGTTCCAGCTCGGCACCCTGCCGACCGGTTCGGTCGAGGAGGTCGGCCCCCGCGTGATTCGCGAGATGCTGGCCGAGCATATCCGCCCGGAGAATCTGCCCCAGGGCAACACGGTCGCCACCCCGGCGCCGATCCCCGGCCGCCGCACCTCGGCGCCGATCGTCAAGGGCGCCTCGGGCTCGGCCATGTCGGACCCGTCGCGCAAGCCGAGCCGCACCCGCGCCGCCGGGGCCGCCGCTGACGCCGCTGCCGACCGCGCCGCCCGGCCGCCGAAGAAGGCGGGCTGGGCCAAGACCGCTCCGCGGTTCGAGCATCCGAAGAAGAACTTCACCCCGCGGGCCCGGCCCGAGGGCGCCGAGACCGGCGAGCGCCCCAAGCGCGTTTTCAAGCCGCGCGAGGATCAGTTCATCGACGGTCCGCGTCGCGACGCCCGTACCGGCGCCATGCCCTCGTCGCGACCGTCCTCGGGGCGTCCGGACGACAAGGGCGGGTCCAAGAGGCCATTCGCGCCCAAGCCCGGCGGCTCGCCCTTCAAGGGCAAGCCGGGCGGAGGTTCACGCGGCGGCCCGCGCCGGTAGAGCGGGCGGGCGGTCGACGTAACGATTGGCCAGCCGCTCGATTATGACGACCATGACCACGGCGGTCGCCAGCTCGGGCGCCAGGGCGATCCACGCGATCTCCTGACCGGTCGAGGCCTCCGAGAACGGCTCCCAGAACATGGCGATGGCGAGATTGTTGGCGAGGTGGGCGCCGATGGCGAACTCGAGTCCGCCCAGCCGGAGCGCCGCCCACGTCCAGACGCCGCCCGACACCGCCCGCGCCACGAAGGCGACCGGGTCCGGGTCCAGGTGAATGGCCGAAAACACGACGCCGTTGATCACACACAGCGCCAGCGGATGGCGCGTCATCAATCCCGTCAGCCGCAGCAGCACGCCCCGGCAGACGACCTCCTCGGCGGCGGCGCCGGCCAGCAGACCGACGACCATGGTCAGGACATAGATCACCCGGGTCCGATCCAGATACTGCGCGTCCAGAACCGGCGGCGCCCATTCGCTGCCCATGGCCAGATAGACCGGGATCGTTACGACCGAGACGCAGGCCATGGCCAGGACGCCGATGCCCAGATGAGCGGCGTCGAACCGCCGACCCGGCCACAGGAAGTCCGCCAGCGGCCGACGATAGGTCAGGGCCGCGGCCCCCAGAATGCCGACCGAGAGCGCCCCGAGAATCAGGGCGAAGGTCGCGACCTGCGAGCTTTCATCGATCAGGCGCAGCGGACTTTCGGGCAGCGGGCCCTGCTCCCCGAGCTGGTCGCGCATGCCGGGCACGGCGTAGATGACGAAGGCGACGACGATGGTCGCCGCGATCATCAGCAGAACGGCCAGCGCCACGAAGCTGGCCAGCCTCCGCCAAGGGTGGTTCACGGCGAAGGGGGTCGTGAAACTGGATTGCGCGGCCGCCGCGAGGGCCTGATGGAAATGAGCGCGGAGGGACTGAACCATGACGCGAGCGTTGCATTCGCGGCGCGTTCCGGTCCAGAGGCTTGCGCATGAGAATCGTCGCCGGAAGCCTGAAAGGCCGCACCATCGTCGCGCCGGAAGGGGAGGGCACCCGCCCGACCTCGGACCGCGCGCGTCAGGCCATCTTCAACGTGCTGGAGCATGCCGCCTGGGCCGAGCCGCTTGAGGGGATGCGGGTGATGGATCTGTACGCCGGCTCCGGCGCCCTGGGCTTCGAGGCCATCAGCCGGGGCGCGGCCTTCGCCCTGTTCGTCGAGACCGACGAGGACGCCCGGGGGGCGATCCGCGAGAACGCCGACGCCTGGGGCCTGATGGGCCGCACCCGCGTGCACCGGCGCAGCGCCACGGACCTGGGCGGCCGTCCCGGTTCGGACGGGGAGGCGTTCGACCTGGCCTTTCTCGACCCGCCCTATCGCAAGGGGATGGGCGAGCAGACGTTGGCCCGGCTGCTGGACGGCAATTGGCTCAAGCCCGGCGCCGTCGTGGTCTTCGAGCGCGGCTCCGACGAGCCCGGGATCGACACGCCCGGCTACGAGCGGCTGGACAAGCGCGACTACGGCGCCGCGTCCGTGCTGTTTCTGAGGGTCAGACCGCCGGCGGCGTGAAGTCGGGCCGCCAGAGCGCGCGCCGCGGCTTCGACCTCGGCCCAGGTGGTTTCGAATCCGGCCTCGTCGCCGAACCAGGGATCGGCGACCGGCTGGCCCTCGCGGCCCTCGACATGGTCCAGCAGCAGGCTGAGCTCGGCGGCGGCGTCCGTCGGCGCGACCTTGCGCAGTCCGGCGAGATTGTCGTGATCGAGGGCGATGACGTGGGTGAAGCGGCGAAAGTCGGCGGGCCGCACCTGGCGGGCGCGCAGGCCGGAGATGTCGACGCCGTGGCGGAGGGCCGTCCGTTGCGCGCGCTCGTCCGGCGGCTCCCCGGCGTGCCAGTCGCCCGTGCCGGCTGAGTCCACGATCAGGTCGAGGCCGAGCCGGGCCGCTTCGGCGCGCAGGGCTCCCTCGGCCAGGGGCGAGCGACAGATGTTGCCGAGGCAGACGAACAGGACCGAGGGGATCATCGCCGTCCGAACAGTTTCTCGAGATCGGCCAGCTTCAGTTCGACATAGGTCGGACGGCCGTGGTTGCACTGGCCGGAGTGGGGGGTGACTTCCATCTCGCGCAGCAGGGCGTTCATTTCGGGACCGGAGAGGACGCGGCCGGCGCGGACCGAGCCGTGGCAGGCCATGGTGCCGCAGACCTCGCCGAGGCGTTCCGAGAGGGCGAGGGCGGCCCCGTGCTCGGCCAGGTCGTCGGCGATGTCGCGGATCAGGCCCTGGACGTCGGTGTCGCCGAGCAGGGCGGGGGTCTCGCGCACCAGCACGGCGCCCGCGCCGAAGGGTTCGACGATCAGGCCCAGCTCGGCCAGTTCATCGACGCGGGCCGAGACGCGTTCGGCTTCGGCGGGGTCCAGCTCGACCACCTCGGGGGTGAGCAGGGCCTGACGCGTCACCGCGCCGCGCGCCATCTGCACCTTCATCCGCTCATAGACGAGGCGTTCATGGGCCGCGTGCTGGTCGACGACGACCAGTCCGTCGCGCGTCTGGGCGACGATATAGGTGCCGTGCAACTGCGCCCGCGCGGCCCCGAGCGGATAGTCTCTCAAATCCTCGCTGTACGACTCCGGCGTGGTCGAATTCTCCGCGATTCCGTAGCGCAATTCCCCGTCGTCGCCGGGCCCGGATTCAACCCGGGCCGACCGATCGTTCAGGCCCGGAATCACCTGGGCGTGGGCGCTCGCGGGGGCGGCCCAGCCCTGCCAGCCGCTCCAGCCCTGGGCCGAGGGAGCCGAGGGGCTGAAGGCGGCGCCGGCATGGGGCCGGAACCCGGCGAGAGCGTCCGCGGCGACGGTGGTCGAGGCGCGGTGTCCGGCGCCGGCGAGGGCGTGACGCAGCGCCCCGACGATCAGGCCGCGAACCAGCGCCGGATCACGGAACCGCACCTCGGCCTTGGCCGGGTGGACGTTGACGTCGACGTAGAGCGGGTCGATCTCGAGGAACAGCACCGCCGCCGGATGCCGGTCGCGGGCCAGGAAGTCGGCGTAGGCGCCGCGCAGGGCGCCCTGCAGCAGGCGATCCTTCACCGGGCGGCCGTTGACGAACAGATACTGGTGGCCGGCGTTGCCCCGGCTGTAGGTCGGCAGGCCCGCGTAGCCGGTGAGGCGGACGTTGTCGCGGGCCTGGTCGATCAGCAGGGCGTTGGCCTCGAAGTCGCGGCCCAGCAGGGCGGCGAGCCGCTTCAGCCGGCCCGCGTCGCCGGGGTGTTCGGCGGGCAGGCGCAGGGTGGTCTTGCCGTCGAGGTCGAGGGTGAAGGCGACGCCCTCGTGCGCCATGGCCTGGCGCTTGATCTCCTCCGAGATGGCCATGGCCTCGGAGCGCTCGGACTTCATGAATTTGAGCCGGGCGGGGGTGGCGTAGAACAGGTCGCGGACCTCGACCCGGGCGCCGTGCGGGCCGGGGAAGCCGGCGGGGGCGACCGGGCGCTGGTCGCCGCCCTCGACGGTGATCTGGTGGGCGTCGCCGCCTTCGCGGGGACGACTGGTGATGGTCAGGCGCGCCACCGAGCCGATCGAGGGCAGGGCCTCGCCGCGGAAGCCGAGGGTCGAGATGCGCAGCAGGTCGACATCGCCCGCGTCGTCGGCCTCCAGCTTCGAGGTGGCGTGGCGCTCGACCGCCAGGGCCAGCTGGTCCGCGGCCATGCCATGCCCGTCATCGGCGATCAGGATCCGCGTCAGCCCGCCGCCGTCGGCCTGCACCTCGATCCGCGTCGCGCCAGCGTCGAGCGCGTTCTCGACCAGCTCCTTGATGGCGCTGGCCGGGCGTTCGACCACCTCGCCGGCGGCGATGCGGTTGACGGTTTCAGGGGGGAGGCGGCGGATCAGCATGGATTCGCAAGTATGCCGCTTTCCGTCATCCGGAAGTAGCGAAACCCGGACCAGACCCGACGTAGCTCCGTTGCGGATCGTCTCAGTTCACCTCGGCCAGGGCCTCCTCGGCCGCCACCCAGGCCGCTTCGGCGGCGTCGAGGTCGGACTGGGTTTTGGCCCGGGCGCGGGTCAGGCCCTCCAGCGCCTTGGGATTGCTGACCGAGGCGTTGGCCATGTCGTCGTCGATGCGGGCGATCTCGGCGGTCAGCTGGCTCATCCGCTCCTCGGCCTTCTTGACCGCATGACGCAGGGTCGAGGGAGAAGGCCCTGATTTCTTGTCGTTCTTCTTCTTGCCTTGTTGGGGCGCGGCGACGGCGGTCGTCTCATCCTTGATCTGGCTCGGCTTGACCGCCGCCTGTTTGGCGCGGTCGAGGACGTATTTCGCATAGTCATCCATGTCGCCCTCCCACGGCTTCACTGTGCCCTCGGCGGCCAGCCACAGACGGTCGGCGACCATCTCCATCAGCGAGCGGTCGTGGGTGATCAGGATGACGGCGCCGGAATAGTCGTTCAGGGCGTCCAGCAGGGCGCGGCGGCTGTCGATGTCGAGGTGGTTGGTCGGTTCGTCGAGGATCAGGATGTGCGGCGCGTCCATCGCCACCTGGTTGAGCAGCAGGCGGGCGCGCTCGCCGCCGGACAGGGAGGCGACGGTGGTCTCCTGCTTCTCGTAGCCGAGGCCCCATTGCGCCAGCTTGGAGCGGCGGGCGCTCTCGGGGGCGTCGGGCATGGCGCGGCGGATGATCTCCAGCGGCGTGTCGGTCGGGTCCATGGCCTCGATCTGGTGCTGGTGGAACCAGCCCACGCGCATCTTGCGGTCGCGGTGCAGCTCGCCCTCGGACACGTTCAGCGCCCCGGCGATCATCTTGGCGAAGGTCGACTTGCCGGCGCCGTTGACGCCCAGCAGGCCGATGCGGTCGTCGAGGTCCATGCGCAGGTTGAGATTGCGCAGGATCGGCTTGCCCGGCTCATAGCCGACGTTGGCGCGTTCCAGCCGGATCAGCGGCGGGGCCAGCGGGCGCGGCGGCGACGGCAGGATGAAGGGGGCGACGCGTTCCTCGATGGTCGTGGCCACGGGCTGCATCTTGGCCAGCCGCTTCATGCGCGACTGGGCCTGGGCGGCCTTGGAGGCCTTGGCCTTGAAGCGGTCGACGAAGGCCTGGAGGTGGGCGCGTTCGGCGTCCTGCTTGGCCTTGGCCGACATCTGCAGCCGGGCCTTTT
>Ga0265296_1001039_pt1 | contig 34572 bp, 23 predicted proteins | sample MunlanPumphouse1_FD_189073 | JGI IMG/M metagenome (GOLD analysis project Ga0265296, IMG submission 189073) | Groundwater microbial communities from a municipal landfill in Southern Ontario, Canada - Pumphouse #1 | ecosystem: Environmental > Aquatic > Deep subsurface > Groundwater | place...
TCAACGCCGCCATCGCCCAGCTGCAGCAGGCCGTGTCGGTCGTGGTCGGCAATGTGGCCAGCATCCGCTCGGGCGCCGGCGAGATTTCGCAGGCCGCCGACGACCTGTCGCGCCGCACCGAACAGCAAGCCGCCAGCCTGGAGGAAACCGCCGCCGCCCTCGATGAGATCACCGCCACGGTGAAGAAGACGGCTTCGGGCGCCCGCCAGGCCTCGGACGTGGTTCAGGCCGCCAAGGGCGATGCGGAAACCTCGGGCGTTATCGTTCGCGACGCGGTTTCGGCCATGCAGGCGATCGAAGGCTCCTCCGAGCAGATCAGCCAGATCATCGGCGTCATCGACGAAATCGCCTTCCAGACCAATCTGCTGGCCCTGAACGCCGGGGTCGAGGCGGCCCGCGCGGGCGAGGCCGGTCGCGGCTTCGCCGTCGTGGCCTCCGAAGTGCGGGCCCTGGCCCAGCGTTCGGCCGACGCAGCCAAGGAGATCAAGACCCTGATCTCGACCTCGACCAATCAGGTCGGCTCGGGCGTCAGACTGGTCGGTCAGACCGGCGAGGCCCTGCAACGGATCGTGGATCGGGTGGCCGAAATCGACGCCCTGGTCACGGAAATCTCGGCCTCGGCTCAGGAGCAGGCCCTGGGTCTGGCCGAGGTCAACACGGCCGTGAACCAGATGGACCAGGTCACCCAGCAGAACGCGGCGATGGTCGAGCAATCGACCGCCGCCAGCCAGTCTCTGGCCCAGGACGCCGAGGCGCTGCAGGCGTCGGTGGCGCAATTCCAGGTCGGCGCGCCGGCGGCGCGCGCATCGACGCCGCCTCAGGCTCAGGCCTCAGCGCCAGCGCGGGCGCCCCATATGGCGGCGGCGTTGAAGACCCTTGGGCGCGGCGGCGCGGCGCCCAAGGCGCAGGCGGCGCCGTCAGCGGACGGCTGGGAAGAATTCTAGACCGGGGGACCGCCGCCGGCGACCGTTAGGCCAGCATGTCCAGCAGGGTTCCGCTCATATCGTCGGCGGTGCGGATCACGGCGGCGTTGGCGGTAAAGGCGGTCTTGGCCTGAATACGCTCGACCGCCTCGACGGCGAGGTTGTCGAGAGGCGCGGTCGCGGTGCGACGCGCACTGGCTACGAAGCGGGACTGGGCGTTCATCATTCCGCCGGCGGCGATGGGCATAACCTGCATCACGGTCTCCTTCAGCCCTGCAGTCTGAAGGCTCTCCGTCAACGCCCGGGAAACAAACAGGGTGAACGACGAAATCTCGCGGATCGGGTTTCATCCCGGCCCGGCGCCTCCATATCCGGTGTCCTGTCTATTGAAGGAGACCCTCGCCATGGAACTGAAGGATCAAGCCCTGATCGTCACGGGCGGAGCCAGCGGAATCGGGCGAGCGGCCTGTCTGGCCCTGGCCGAGAAGGGGGCGAACCTGATCGTCGCCGACTTCAACCTGGACGGCGCCGAGGCCGTGGCGAAAGAGGTCGGGGCCCTGACACAGGACCGCGGCGGCAAGGCCTTCGCCTACAAGGTCGATGTCTCCAAGGCGGAGGAGGTCGAAGCCCTGGTCGAGTTCGCGGTCGAGAAACTGGGCACGCTGAACGGCATGTTCAACAATGCGGGCATCGGCCTGGTGAAGCCTTTCCTTGAGATGGACCCCGCCTCTTATCTGAAGGTGATCGAGGTCGATCAGCACAGCGTCTATTATGGTCTGTATTACGGGGCCAAGAAGATGGTCGCGCTAGGCGCCAAGGGCGCCTTCGTGAACACGGCCTCGATCTACGGCTCCATCGCCGCGCGCGGCAGCTTCAACTATAACGCCGCCAAGGCCGCCGTGGTGTCGATGAGCCGATCAGGCGCGCTGGAACTGGCCGAATACGGCATCCGGGTCGTCGGCGTGGCGCCGGGCTTCATCGACACCCCGATCCTGGGCGACGACCCGGCGGCCAAGGCCCCCCTGGCCGCCCAGCATATGCACAATCGACTGATTCAGCCCGAAAAGGTCGCCAGCGTGGTGGCCTTCCTGTTCAGCGACGCGGCCTCGGCCATCAATGGCTCGACGGTGGCGGTGGACGACGGTTTCCTGTCGTTCAAGGTCTGATCCGGGGTCGTTCTTGAGCGGGGCGTCGTGGTGAACGGCGTTTTTCGCCCCGCTCGCGCCTTTATCCGTGTATAGAGCGGCATTACTCGCCCGGCCTGAGGACTGTCCTCGGCCGGGCGCGGTCGTTTCGATGACCGCCTTGTCCGTTGTCCCAGGTAGCCGATGCCCTTTCCCGCCGTCCATCCCGCGCTCGACCGCGCTCTCGTCAACAAGGGCTATGCCGAGCCGACCCCGGTTCAGGCCGCTGTCCTGGAAGGCGAATACGCCGAACGCGACCTGCTGGTCTCGGCCCAGACCGGTTCGGGCAAGACGGTCGCCTTCGGTCTGGCCGCGGCCCCGACCCTGCTGGGCGACAAGCCGATCTTCGGTCCGGGCGGCGCCCCCCTGTGCCTGGCCATCGCCCCGACGCGGGAACTGGCCATGCAGGTCGCGGCCGAGCTGCAATGGCTGTACGCCGACTCCGGCGCCAAGATCGCCACCTGCGTCGGCGGCATGGATGCGCGGCGTGAAGCGCGCGCCCTGAGCTTCGGCGTCCATATCGTCGTCGGCACGCCCGGCCGCCTGAAGGATCACATCGACCGGGGCAATCTGGACCTGTCCGAGCTGAAGGTCGCCGTCCTCGACGAGGCCGACGAGATGCTGGACATGGGCTTCCGCGAGGACCTGGAGTTCATCCTGGACCATGCGCCGGCCGAACGCCGCACCCTGCTATTCTCGGCCACCATCGCGCGCGAGATCGTCACCCTGGCCAAGCGATACCAGAAGGACGCGGTGCGCATCGACGCGACGGACAAGTCGCGTCAGCACGCCGACATCGAATACCGCGCCTATCGCATCGCCCCCAACGAGATCGAACACGCAGTGGTCAACACCCTGCGCTGGTACGAGGCGCCGCGCGCCATGGTCTTCTGCTCGACGCGGGATTCCGTGCGCCACCTCCAGGCCTCGCTGCTGGAGCGCGGCTTCTCCACCGTCAGCCTGTCGGGCGAGATGGGCCAGCGCGAACGCACCGACGCGCTTCAGGCGCTGCGTGACGGGCGGGCCCGTGTCTGCGTCGCCACCGACGTGGCCGCGCGCGGTCTGGACCTGCCCGACCTGGGCCTGGTCATCCACGCCGAGTTGCCGATGAACCGCGCCGGCCTGCTGCACCGTTCGGGCCGGACGGGCCGGGCGGGCAAGAAGGGCGTCTCCGTCATGCTGGTGCCGCACTCGCGCCGCCGCAAGGCCGAGCGTCTGATGGACGAGGCTGGCATTGACGCCGTCTGGTCCGGCGCCCCGACCTTCGACGAGATCCGCAAGGCCGATGAAGGCCGTCTGCTGTCGCCCGAGTTCTTTGAGGCCGACGTGTCCGATGAGGACATGATCGTCGCCAAGCGGATGATCGCCGAACGCACGCCCGACGAGATCGCCGCCGCCCTGGTGCGGTTGCTGCGCAAGGAACAGCCTGCGCCGGAAGAACTGTCTGATCCGGGCTCGGATCGCAGCCCCGTCAAGCGCGAGCGCACCGTGCGCAACGAAGACGGCACGGCCGCCCAGCCCTGGCCGGGCGACCGCCTGGGCGCGGACGACGTGGTCTGGTTCCGCCTGGACGTGGGCCGCAACAAGAACGCCGACCCCAAATGGTTGATCCCGCTGATCTGCCGCATCGGCGGCATCTCCAAGCCCCAGATCGGCGCCATCCGCACCTTCCCGGAAGAGACGCGGTTCGAGATCGCCAAGACCCACGAGAAGGCCTTCCGCGAGGCCGTCGCCGCCTCGAACGACGAGGTCAAGATCACGGCGTCGGAAGCCCCGACCCCCGGCTCGATGAAGGCGGGCAAGTTCGCCGGCGCCGGCAAGCCGCGTCGTGAAGACGGCGACCGCCCGTTCAAGAAGACGCCGTACAAGCGCGCCGACGGCGGCGAGGGCGACGCCCGGCCGCCGTTCAAGAAAAAGCCCTGGGCGCCCAAGGCCGACGCCGGCGGCGAGAACCCGCGCTCGAACGCGGCCGGCGACAAGCCGTTCGCCAAGAAGCCGTTCAAGGCCAAGCCGGGCTTCAAGAAGGCCGGATTCAAGCCCAAGGCCTAGGGCTTGCCTGATCATGGGCGGAGGCGCACCCTCCGCCCATGAACGCGCCGCCCGAACCCCAGGGTCGATACGCCTCGTTCGAGGCCTTCTATCCCTATTACATCCACGAACATTCCAACCGGACCTGCCGGCGGATCCATGTGGTCGGCACCGGTCTGGTGATTCTGGCCTTCGTCGGCTTCCTGCTGACGCTGAATCCCTGGTGGCTGCTGGCCATGCCGCTGATCGGCTACGGCTTCGCCTGGGTCGGGCATTTCTTCTTCGAGAAGAACCGCCCCGCGACCTTCCAGTATCCGCTGTGGAGCCTGATGGGCGACTTTCGCCTGTTCTTCGAGACGGTCACGGGCAGGCGTCGTTTTTAGCGATCCCTGAGATTTGAAGCTGTGCCGTGGCCGGGAAGCGGATATGTTCGCTCCGCGGCGGGAGGCCGCAGGGCAGGGACATCGACCCCATGAAGATCATCGCCATCGTCGCCGGCGCCGCGCTCGCGTTCGCGCCCGGCGTCAGCCTCGCACAGAAGAGCGGCGCCAAGCCGGACTTCACCCTCGATCCGAACTACGGCGAGGCCACGCTGGAGACCGGCTTCACGCCGGATCCCTGGACCAAGTCCATTCTGGCCGGCGGCTCCGTGCCCGCTTCGGCCGCCCAGTCGGGATGCGAGGGGTCGGTCAGCGCCGCGCCGGATCTGCAACTGAACTTCGAGGCCGGCGATCTGGATCTGACCGTCCGCGCGGTCGCGTCCGAGGACACGACGCTTCTGGTCAATACGCCCAGCGGACAGTGGCTCTGCGACGACGACAGCGGCGGCGACCTGAACCCCAAGGTGCTGATTTCGAACCCGCAAAGCGGCCGCTACGACATCTGGCTGGGCACCTATAACGACGGGATGGTCCAGTCGACGCTGGAGATCAGCGAACTGGGCGGGTCGGAGACGAGCGCCGCAGGGGCGCCGGATGCGGACCTGGAGCCCAATTTCGGCTCGGTGAGGCTGCGTTCGGGCTTTACGCCCGATCCCCATGAGAAGGCGATCCTGGCGGGCGGGTCGATCCCGGCCTCTGCGGCCAAGTCGGGGTGCGAGGGCAAGGTCAGCGCGGCGGCGGACTATCAGGTCTTCTTCGAGCCCGGCGATCTGGACCTGACCTTCCTGGTCGAGGCGTCCGAGGACACCACGCTTCTGATCAATACGCCGAACGGACGCTGGTATTGCGATGACGACAGCGGCGGCGGCGTGAACCCCAAGGTCCTGATCACTAATCCCCAGGCCGGACGCTACGACGTCTGGGTCGGGACCTATGGCGACGACATGGTGCAGTCGACGCTGAAGGTCAGCGAACTGGAATAGGGTCAGCCCGAACCGCAGACACGAAGACGCCGGCGGCCGCGAGGCGCGCCGGCGTTTTTCGTCGCGGCTGCGATTTAGTTGGAGGCGTTTTCCCAGGCCGGGGGGCAGCCGTCGAAACGGCCCGCGTCGGCGATGGTCAGGGTCTGCATGTTCAGGCGACGGGCCTGGGCCATCGAGCCCCGGCCATGACCGGTGTAGAGGTCGATCTTCTGGCCCTTGATCGCGCCGCCGGTGTCGGAGGCGTACCAGTAGCCGTCGTGGATCGAACCGTCGGCCAGGCGCAGGCCGACCGTCTCGCGGATGAACAGTTTGGTGCGGCGGGGAATGACGCGCGGATCGACCGCGACGGTGCGCATGGCGATGGGGCGGCAACCCAGGGAATCATTGCCCGTCGCCCCGCCGCCGCCTGCGTGATAGAGGCGGGCCGAAGCGCGCCAGTCCGGATCGCCGGCCATCAGCTCGGCCTGGACGGCGTCCAGATCAGAGGCGATTTCGGGCGAGGCGTCGGTGGAACCGATCTCGGGCGCCGGGGTTTCAACCCTGGCTGCATCCGCCGCCACAGCGACATTGTAAGGGACCGGTCCGCTCGAAAGCGAGGACATGGCGGCCCACATCATGGCGAAGGCAGCGGAAGCGCCGATCATCCGGTTTGCTCATTGAAGCGCCGGCTCCCAACGCCGCCGGCGCCCGGTTTGTCGCGTTAACTTGTGGCTAGAAAGGGGCGCGGCGCTCCATGGGGCCGCCCCAGCGCGCCGCCGAGTTTTCAACTACAGGAAAACAAGACGCTTTCTATCGACCTTCAGGCGGCCTCTTCGCGACGCGCCTCGGCCTCGCGCACCGCCTCTGCGGCCCTGTCCAGCACCTCAAGCCCCGCGTCCGCCCGGATCGACTCGACCGTCAGGATGCGGCGGAAGGCCCGCGCGCCGGGACGGCCATGCATCAGGCCCAGCATATGCCGGGTGATGGCGGGCAGGCGCACCCCCTCCTCAAGCCGGGCGGCGATATAGGGCCGGTAGCGGTCGAGGGCCGCGAAGGCGTCCACGTCCGCCGTGTCGGCGCCGTACAGTCGGCGGTCGGCCTGACCCAGGATGGCCGGCTCGTGATAGGCCGCGCGGCCCAGCATGACGCCGTCCAGGCGCACCCCGTCCGTCTCGGCCAGATGGGCCTCGGCCTCGTCCAGATTGGCGATCCCGCCGTTGATGGAGATGTTCAGATGCGGTCGTTCGCGCTTGAGCCGGCGCACCAGATCATAATCCAGCGGCGGCACGTCCCGGTTTTCCTTGGGCGACAGACCCTGCAGCCAGGCCTTGCGCGCATGGACGATGAAGACCCCGATCCCCACGGCGGCGCACGCGTCCACCGTGGCGAACAGGCTGACCTCCGGCTCCTGATCATCGACGCCGATCCGGCATTTGACCGTGGCCGGGATAGACACCGCCGATCGGATCGCCGCCATACAGTCGGCCACCAGCTCCGGCTCGCGCATCAGGCAGGCGCCGAACTTGCCGGACTGGACCCGATCCGACGGACAGCCGACGTTCAGATTGATCTCGTCATACCCATAGGCCTCGCCCACCTTGGCCGCCTCGGCCAGTTCCGTCGGGTTTGAACCGCCCAGTTGCAGGGCGACCGGATGCTCGACCGCATCGAAGCCCAGCAGATAATCCCGATCGCCATGCAGGACGGCCGGCGCAGTGACCATCTCCGTATAGAGCAGGGCGCGCGCCGTCAGGACGCGATGGAAGGCCCGGCAATGACGGTCGGTCCAGTCCATCATCGGGGCCACGGACAGCCGACGTGATTGATTTATGGACATTGTTAAGTAATATCAGGACGTTGACGGTGGTGGTGCGCGACGGTTTTTCCGACTTTTCAGCGCCGCAGACCGCACACGAAAATGCGACGTATCCGAAGCTCCTGTCCGGACATTGCGGGTTCGGGGCAGAAGGAAGGGGCGTTATATAGGCGAGCCGTTCCCAAAACGCGATGATGCGCGGCGTGGGGCTGCTGCGATGATCTTGGCGGCGCGCCTCCGTCGGAACGGGCGTAGGAAATCCGCCCGCCCGTGGTGTTCCCATTGCCCTGTCGGAAGGAAGGGATTGCCGGTATGGGTCGATCCTGTGCTCGATCATGCACGAGCTGTGTCTCCGTCGTCACTCCGGGCAATATTATTGCTTGCGGGTGTTGAAATCGGCGAATTCAGCAGAACGCCGTTGGTGCTGCCAGTTTGGTGCAAGCTTGGCGACGTAACCATGACGGTGTTGCAACGTGCTGCGGAATTTCTGCCGGTCACTGAACACCGCGTCATTCCTTTCACCGTGCAACGGAGGTGGAAATTGCGCCGGCATAGCCGGCAGGGGGAGAGACTTATGACAAGGACGATGAGCACTTCGATGTTGGCTTTGATGCTCTGTGCATCGGCTGGCGGCGCCTGGGCGCAATCGGCGGCGCCGCAAAAGACGGATGAGGAACGCGCGCGCGCCGAGCAGGCCGCCATCGACACCGCCGGCGAGGCCGCCGTCGTGGACTCGGTCGAGGTGACGGGCAGCCGACTGGGGAGCGGGGATCCGACCTCGCGCGTCATCGTCATCTCCAAGGAGGAGATTCAGGCGCGAGGCGTGACCAGCGTCGAGCAGTTGATCCGGACCCTGCCGCAGAACGTCGCCACCATCGGCGCGATCACCAATGAGCGGGCGCGGGGTCCGCTGTCCAATCGCGACAAGGTCAGTGTCTCCCAGATCGGCTCGCTCGGCGTGTCGGCGGCGAACCTGGGCGGCATGGGTGCGGGCAACACCCTGATCCTGGTCAATGGCCGACGGGTCGCGGGCGCCGCCGGCATCGAGGACGGGTTCGCCAATCTGAACGGCATTCCGCTCAGCGCCGTCGAGCGCGTGGAAATCTCGTTCGGCGGGGCCTCGGCTGTCTACGGCGCTGACGCCATCGGCGGCGTCATCAACTTCATCCTGCGCAAGGACTTCGTCGGATCGACGCTGACGGTCCAGCACGAGGTGTCGAGCAATGACGCCGACAACAGCCGCATCAGCCTGTTCTCCGGCTATTCCTGGGGATCGGGAAACATCTCGGGAACGCTGGACTTCAGTCGCCGCAAACCGGTCAACAACCACAAGAGCGGATTCGTCACCGAAAACTACTCCAGCTATTATGGCGGAGATACCGCCTTCGATACGCGGTCCTTCAGTCGGGGACTGCAGCCCGGCGTTATTGACCGCGGTTACTATGCGTTCGAACCCCCCACCTACGACGCCCGCTATGTCGCCCAGGGCCTCACCGTGCGACCCGGCTTCGTCGGCCGCCCGAGTCTGACCGACCTCATCACTGTCGGCGCGGAAGCCTTGCCTGATTTCGTGCCCGAGTTCGCCGGACCGGAGTCGGAAAGCACCAGCGCTACGCTGAACTTCGAGCAGAAGATCACGGACAAGCTGACGTTCTTCGGGGATGCGCTCTACACGCGTTCCGAGAGCGAACAGGACATTCGCTATTCGGAGGGGCTGAGAGTTCAGCTGGCGCCGGGGCAGGCCTATAATCCATTCCCCGCCTATCCGTTCGACAGGTTCACCCCGGGGCCGATCGTCGCCTACAATCCTCAGGCGGAGGTCGAGGCTGGACAACTGCCGTCCGGGCGGATTTCGAACACCGCGACCCAGTGGAACATCAATGCTGGCCTGAGCTACCAGTTCAACGCGGACACCAAGATCGAGCTTCTCTATTCGCGTTCCGAGGCCGACACCTCCGGTCAGAGCCCGAACCTGGAGTCGGTCGTGGATTTCCAAGCGGATGCGACCTCGCCGAGCGGGGTGAAGTGCTACAATCGCAATCTGGCGGAAAATCGCGTCACCGGCGCCGACCGCGACTATCTTCAAGGCGTGTTTGATCGCCAGTGCCTGGCCCTGACCAGCAGCGATCCGACCCTCGCCTTCAATCCTTGGAAGTCCACCGCCGACGGCGGCGGGTCCAGCGCCGCTGACTTCTATTATATCCCGGTGAGGGAGGCGCGCGCGTCTGGCACCCAGAACTGGGAAGCACGTATGAACGGCGTCCTGTGGACGCTGCCGGCCGGCAAGCTGTTCTATGCGATCGGCGCCGAGATGACGGCCGACGACACCGACAGCCAGGAAGTGCGGATTCGCACCGTCAATCCGGTCACCCGAGATCGACATGCCTATTTCGCGGAGTTGAGGGTTCCGATCTTCGGCGAGAACTTCAATTACACCGGTATGCGATCGCTTCTGCTCAGCCTCGCCGCCCGTCGTGACAGCTATACGACAGAAGGACCGATCGGGACGGTGAACAACGTGCCGTATTCGCTGGGCGGAGAACTGCTCTACGATTCCAGCACCTTCGCCAACACCACGCCGGCCGTCGGCCTGCGGTGGGAGCCTTTCGAGGGCTTGGCCCTGCGCGCGCGCTGGACGGAAGGTTTCCAGGCGCCGCCCTATACCCAGCTGTTCAATCCGGTCGCGACACGCAACACGACGACCATCTCCAACGACCCGCTGTACAAGTGCACGACGGACTGTTCGCGCCCTGGAAGCTATGTGGTGCCGCTGGTCGTTGCGTCGAACCCGGACCTTGAGCCTCAGAAATCCACCCAGGTGAGCTATGGCCTGACGTGGCGTCCGCAGGGGATGCTGGACGGATTGATGTTCGATGTTGCGTACAATTCGACCAAGATCGACAGCGAATATGCGAACCCGAGGGACCTCCAGACCTTCCTGCGTCAGGATGAAATCCTTCGCCTGACGCAATTCTATCCGCGCGACGCCAACGGAAAGATCATCGAGGCGCGCCAGATGACATTCAACATCGTCGGGTCGGAGTATGAGTCGATCAACTACGAACTGAGTTATCTGTGGAACACGAAATGGGGGACGTTCGAACCCAAGATCAATGTGCTCGACAACATCAAGGCGGAACGTCAGGCCTTCACCGAACGCGAGCCGCTGTCCGCCTTGGGCCTTCTGCAGGGAACGGACGACTACAAGGTGGTGGGGTCGCTCGGCTGGTATTATCACGACTTCAACGCGTCTCTCTGGGCCTATTACACGCCTGAATACACCAACGACTACGACATCTTCCGCGCGGCTGGCGTCAACCAGGAGGAAGACCGTCTGATCCCGGTCGATGACATGCTGATCATGGATCTGACGGCGGCCTGGCGGATCAACAACGACATTCGTCTGAACTTCGCCGGCCGGAATATTCTGGACGAAGCTCCGCCGTTCGTCGTGGTTCAGGGTCGTCCATACGATACGGCGCGCTACAATGCGGCGGGTCGAACCTTCTCCCTCGAACTTCAGTATTCGTTCTGAAGGGGTCGGGGCGCGTCACGACGCGACGCGCCCCGACGCTGGCGCCCATGCCGTCAGGTTCGCTAAAGGAGAAGCGTGCGGCATTGCCGACGGGGTCGACGCCTTCGATCCAGCGAGGTGTTTCTGATGCGTCTGTTGTTGGTCGAAGACGATGCGGATGTCGCCGAGACCCTCGTCATCTACCTGGAACGCCAGGGGTTCGTCGTCGATGTCGCGCCGTCCCTGGCCATTGCGCGCAGCGCCGTGGACGCCAATGAATTCGATCTGGTCTTGCTGGATCGGGGACTGCCGGATGGCGACGGCGTCTCGCTGATCGCCTATTCCGCCCATCGCAACCGGCGTCAGCGCTACATCATCCTCACGGCCATGGCGACGCCGGACCATCGGGTCGAAGGTCTGGAGTCCGGCGCCGACGACTATATCGCCAAGCCGTTCGAGCCCCGCGAGCTTCTGGCCCGAATCCGCATCGCCCTGCGCCGCTCTCTCGAGGTTCGGCGCGAGACCCGTCAGTTCGGACCGCTGCTGTATGATCTCGAGAGCGGCGTCTTCTTCATCGACGAGGCTCCGCTGACGTTGCGCCGGACGGAGGCCCTGGTGCTCGAGGCGCTCATGGCCCGACCCGGCGCGGTGATCCAGCGCGAGACGCTGGAGGCGCGGGTCTACGGCTACGACAAGGTCGTCAACGCCAACTCGCTCGAGTCGCAGATTTCAAGGCTGCGCACCAATCTGGCGCGGCGCACGGACCGGGTGCGTATCCGTGCGGTGAGGGGGCTGGGCTATTGTCTGGCCGACGAAGGCTGACGCCGCGTCATTCGAAAGCCTGCCAGACTGGTGCAAGCCTTATGTGTCATACCCTGTCTGACTGAATCTAAGTGTGCGGATTTTCAATGGTTTCGACTGACGACGTAGAACTGGCCCGCCAGAGCGCGGCCGCGTTCAAGGAAACCTTCATCAAGATCCGCGCCGAGGTCGGGCGGATGATCGTGGGGCAGGCCGACGTCGTCGACGGCGTGCTGACGGCGCTGATGGCCGGCGGCCACGTCCTGCTCGAAGGCGTGCCGGGATTGGGCAAGACCATGCTGGTCTCCTCGATCAGCCGGGCCATCGACCTGCCGTTCTCGCGTATCCAGTTCACGCCCGACATGATGCCCGCCGACATCGTCGGCACCACCGTTCTGACCGAAGCCGAGGGCGGCGGCCATGAACTGACCTTCCAGCAGGGACCGATCGTCTCGAACCTGGTCCTGGCCGACGAGATCAACCGTGCGACGCCCAAGACCCAGTCCGCGCTTCTGGAGGTGATGCAGGAACGACAGGTGACGGTGGGCCGCCGCACCATCAAGATGCCCGAACCGTTCTGCGTCATGGCGACCCAGAACCCGGTGGACCAGGAAGGCACCTATCCGCTGCCGGAGGCCCAGCTGGACCGTTTCCTGTTCAAGCTGGTGGTCGGCTATCCTTCAGAGGCCGATTATCACGCCATCATCGACCGCACGACGAGCGGCCACGACGTGGTGCTGAACGCCGTCACCAACGCCGAGACCCTGCAGCATATGCGCGCGGTCGTGCGGCAGGTCCCGGTGACCGAGGCGGCCAAGGCCTACGCCATACGTCTGGTCATGGGGACCCAGCCGGGCAGCGACTATGCGCCGGACAGCATCAACCGCAGCGTGGCGCTGGGCGCCTCGCCGCGCGGCGTGCAAAGCCTGATGCTGGCCGCCAAGGTCCAGGCCCTGCTGGACGACCGTTTCGCGGTCTCGACCAATGATGTGGCGGCTGTGGTCATGCCGGTGCTGCGCCACCGCCTGGTGCTGAACTACCACGCCCAGGCCAACGCCCTTTCGGCCGACGATCTCCTGGGAGACGTTCTGGCCCATGTGAAGCGGCCCTACGCGACGGACTAGTCCCCAATCTGGGCCGTTTGCGAGGGTGCTTGAGGGCGCCGCGGGATCCTGCATGGCCCGCGGCGCCTTTTTCTGTTTCATGCGCGCGCTTAGCGGACCTTGTGGCCGTAGATGTCCCAGACCTCGACAGGGCCGAAGTTCAGCGCGCGGACGGGGGCTTCGATCCGGGAGAGATCGCCCACCACCACCCAGGTCAGGCGCATCGGATCGTAGGTCGTGCGCGACACGGCCTGAACCTGATCCAGCGACACCGCCGCCAACCGCGCGCCGGACGTGGCCGCGCGGTCATAGGGCTGGCCATAGGCGGCGGCGCCTGTGATCGCCGAGAGGAAGGCGGCGTTGCCGGCGAAGGCCGAGGGCAGGGCCCGCATGCGCGAGGTGCGGGCCCGCTCCAGCTCCTCGAGGGTCGCGGGCCGGTCGGCGACATAGTCGGCGATCTCTCTGCGGACCTCCCTCATGGCGTCGGCGGTGCGGTCAGTCTCGACCGTGCCTGACGCCGTGAAGGTGCGCGGGCCGACCGGCGTGTCCGTGACGCCGCCGGTGAAGCCATAGGTCCAGCCCTTCTCTTCTCGCAGATTCATGTTCAGGCGGCTGTTGAAGGCTGCGCCCAGGATTCCATCCGCAAGATCGCCGGCGGCCGCCTGGTCCGCGTCGAACGCGGTCGTGAGCTCGCCGACCGTCAGACTGGTCTGGGCCGCGCCGGGGGCGTCCACCAGAATGATGCGGCCCGGCGTCGCGGTCGCCGCCCCTCGTTCTTTCACAGGCGTCGGCGTGACGCGGCGCCAGTCGCCGAAGTGGGCCTGGGCCAGGGCCTTGGCCTGGTCGATCGTGATGTCGCCGACCAGATAGAGGGTGGCGTTGTTCGGCCCGATCTCGCGATCGTGGAAGGCCTGGATCTCGTCGCGCGATATGGCGTTGGCGTCCTCGCGTGTGCCGATCCGCCCCAGAGGATGGTCCTCGCCCCAGATCGCCCGCCCATAGACGGGGCCGGCCGACTGCAGGGGATTGCGTTCATAGGCGTCGAACTGCGGCCCGACCCGCTCCAGCGCCTTGTCGATCTCCGCCTGGGGATAGGTGGGATGGCGCACCACCTCCGAGGCGAAGCTGAAACCGTCGTCGAGACGGCTGCTCAGCATGGTCCACATCACAGCGCTTTCACGCGCCTGGGCGGCGGCGGCGATGTTGACGCCGGCCTTCGTCGCCTGGCGCTTGAGCTGTTCGGCGTCGTAGCGGCGCGTGCCGCTGGTCAGCATGGCGAAGGCGCGGCTCGCCGTGCCTCGTCCATAGGCGTCCTCCGCCAGAGAGCCGGTCGAGAACTGCAGGCTGGCGCTGACGATGGGCAGATTGGGGCGATGGGCGACGACGATCTTCAAGCCGTTGGCGAGAACCGCTTCCGAGACGCTGGGGAAGGCGATCGCCGCGTCCGCGGGGCTGGGATCGGGCATGCGGGTCGGGTCCGCCAGGCCCGTCGGCGCTGCGGCCGGAACGGGCGTGGGAAGCTGGACGAGTTCATAATAGGGGCGCGACAGGGCGGCCTGAATCAACTCCGTCACGGCCCTGGCGTCAACGTCGCCGATCCATTCCCGCTGCTTCAGGAAATAGACCGGGTCGTCGTGGGTGACGGCGCCGCTGGCCAGCCAGGCGCCGATCGCGGCGCTGCTTTCCATCGTCTGCAACAGCGAGATGTCGCTCGCCGTGACGATCTCTTCCAGGCGGTCCTTGTCAGGGCCGGTCTGGAAAAACTTCGCCAGTTCGCGATCGATGGCCGCGTTGGCGGCCTCGGGCGTCACGCCCGGCTTCAGGGCGACCGAGAGATTGAAGGCGCTGGTCAGCTGGCTCTCGCTGACGCCGGCCGACACGCCGTCGGCGATCTTGAGATTCTCGACCAGCGCGTCATGGAGCGGCGTGCCTCGACCCCGCGCCATCGCCTTGGCGGCGAGTTGAAGCATCGTGTTGTCGCGTGGCGATCCGTTGTTCAACGGCCAGGTGCGGGAGATTACGGCGGCCGGGAGGTTCTCGTAGACGATGTCGCGTCGGATGTCCGCAAACGAGGGCGTCCAGCGGTCGGGGCGGCTGATCGGCTCGCCCTGGCGGACGCCGCCGAAATAGAAGGCCGTCTTCTCACGCGCCGTCTGGACATCGATGTCGCCGGACAGGACGAGCACCGCGTTCGATGCGCCGTAGTGGGCGTCGAACCAGGCCTTGACGTCCTCCAGGGTCGCGGCGTCGATGTCCTCCATGGAGCCGATGGTCGTGTGGCCATAGGGATGGCCGGCCGGATAATAGCCCTTCAGGAACTGGGCTTCCGCCGAACGGCCGGGGCCGAGTTCATTCTGGCGCTTCTCGTTCTTGACCACGGCCCGCTGTTCGTCGAGCAGGGCCTGGGTCATGCCGTCCGTCAGGTGGCCCATGCGATCGGCTTCCATCCAGAGCGCCCGGTCGAGGGCGTTGGCAGGCACCGTCTGGAAGTAGTTGGTGTAGTCGGCGGTGGTGCTGCCGTTGATGCCGGTGGCGCCGACGGCCTCCAGCGGGGGGAAGTATTCCGTCGGCCGATTGACCGTCGGCTGGAACATCAGGTGTTCGAACAGATGGGCGAAGCCCGTCTTGCCGACAGGCTCGTCCTTGGACCCGACCTTGTACCAGACGCCGACGAAGATCGTGGGAACGGTGTGGTCGGTATAGACCAGGGTCGTCAGGCCGTTGGGCAGGGTGAAGGTTTCGTAGGGGATGCGGACCTGGCCCAATTCCGGCCTTGCCTGCGCCAAAGCGAGGTTCGAGGCGCCGCAGGACAGAAGGACAGCCAGAACGGCGCCGACGATAGGTTTTCCGAAGGTCGTCAAGGTCGGTCCTCACAAGCCGATGTCGCTTGTCGCCCACCAATCACATGAAGCCTGCCCCAGCCTGACGCGCTCAGCTTCTCTATTGGAACGCAAGGCGAAATAGCGGGGCAATGAAACGAGGACACTGTAAGGTTGGTGCAAGCCACCGGTCCTATGTGACAGTTCTGATGAGTTTGCGCGGGTCGAAATGGAACGGATGATCCAGGGCGTCGATGATGGGTTGCGTCGTCGCCTCGATCGCCTCGAGACGCGCGGACGGCATGCCCTTTTGACGACGACGCGCCGACGTGCGGTGCGGCGGGCCCTGGCCTGGGCGGCTCCCGCCTCGGCGGCCGGTCCGCTCCTTCTCGCCCTGTCCGCGCCGTTCGTCGCCCCGACTGTCGCGGGCGTCCTCATCGCCGCAGTCGGCGCGCCCCTCGCGGCAGGGGTGTTCGGCTATATGCGGGCTCGCCAAGCGACCAGCCGCACCCGGACCGCCGCTCTTGCGCTGCTCGATCATCGGTTGCGCCTGAACGACCGGTTGCAGACGTCCGACGAGTTCGAACGACTGGATCGCCGAACGGCCTTCCACGACGCCGCCTTGCAGGAGGCTGCGCCCTGGGTGGCGCGGGCGCAGGACAGCGACGTGGGCGACGACGACGGCGCGCTGAGGTTGGGCCGCTCGCGGCTGTGGCTGTGGCCGGCTGCGGGGATTCTGTGTCTGGCGGCGGCCTTCGCCGTTCCTCAGTTCTGGCCCGAAGCGGCCGCGCCGGCGAATCCGGCGGCGGCTGCGGTATCGCCGCGATCGGCGGCCGTCGCCGCGCCAGAGGCGCGTTCCGAAAACACGACGCCGATCGCAGGCGCTGCGTCCCCGACCGCGCCGGGTCGTGATGTCGAGGGGACGACGCGCCCGGGCCTGGACAAGCCCGGCGCCGGATTGGCCGCCGCCTTCCAAAGGTTGATGGCGCGCCTTTCGCCGTCGCGCAGCGCCGCGGCCTCCGCGCAGGACGCCGCCGCCCGCGCGGGCGCGCCGTCCCAATCTGCTGCGGGCCAGGGAGAGGGCCGGGGGCGTGGCGGTCAGGGCGCGGCCGGAAACAGCGCCTCGTCCAGCGGGGCGGGTCAGGATCGCGAGGCCAGACAGCCGCAGGATGACGAGCAGACGCCCGGCGAGGCGATGGCTCAGGACGAGACCGACGCCCCTGCGTCCCAGGCGCCCGGCGGTCAGTCCTCCGGCGCCCGGCAGAACGCCCCGTCCGCCGCCCGGCCCCAGCCTCAGGACTCCGGCTCCGGCCAATCCCAGAGCGGGGAGGGCCAGCAGCCGGGGCGCAGTCGTCGCGGAGACCAGAACCAGTCCGGCCGCGAGCAGGGCGGAGGCCAGGGCGAGAACGGCGGTCAGAGCGGCCCCGAGACGGGGCTGAAGAAGGGGCGCGGCGTGTCCAGCCTGATGCTGGCGACCCCGATGCAGGACCGTCTTGGCGGGATGGCCAGCCCGGGCCGCATCCGCACGACCACGCGGGACGGGGCGCCGCAGCCTCTGCCGGCGAGCGGCGTCCGGGCGCAGGATCGTGGCATGGCGAGAGGCGAGGCGGCGCGGACGGCGCCCCTGGCCGCCAGCGCTCAGGAACAGCGTGCGACCCGCGACTATTTCAACGCGCGGAACGGGGGCGGTCGATGATGCTGTTTCGTCGCCGTCCGCGCGTCGCCGCCGCCCCTGCCGCCGTTTCCGGTCTGGCCGATCCGTTGACGTTCGAGGCCCTGTTCGATCCGACCTTCCTGGCGGCGCTGCGACCCTTTTCGCTGCGGATTTCACGCGCCCAAAAGGGCGGCCGCCTGGCCGAGCAAAGGACGAACGCGCGCGGCCAGGGCGCGGAGTTCGCCGATTTCAAACCCTATGTGGCGGGCGACGACCTGCGCGCCATCGACTGGAACGTCTATCGCCGTCTCGGCCGCCTGTTCGTGCGGGTGTTCGAAGAGAGCCAGGACATGCCGGTCTATTTCCTGCTCGACCGGTCGCGCAGCCTGTTCGTCGAACGGCCGCCCCGCATCCATGCCGCGCAGGAAGCGACCCTGGCCCTGGCGGCCGTGGCCTTGGACCAGCACGACTCCGTGGGTCTGTTTCCGTTTTCCGACACGCTTGAAATCGAGTTCCGCGCGGTCTCTGGCAAGGGCAATCTGGCGCGTGTGGCGCACAGCCTGGCGGGATATTCGGCGCTGCAGGGCACCGGGCTGGCGGCGGCTCTGGCTCACCTGGCCGGCCTTCGCCTGCGGCAGGGTCTGGTGATCGTGGTGTCGGACTTCTTCGACGAGGCCGGCATAGAATCCGTGGTGCGAGGGCTGGAGCAACTGCCGCATCGGCTTCTGCTGGTGCAGATCGTCAAAGCCTACGACGCGGACCCCGAACGCCATCCCGATCTCAGCGGGGACATCCTGCTGGAAGACGGCGAACACGCCCAACCGACTTCTGTCACGATCACGCCCGACCTCATGGCGCGCTACAAGGCCGCCTACCGCCGCTTCACCGACGCCCTGTCGGAGTTCGCGCGGACCCGCGGCGCGGGTCTCGTGCAGATCGACGCCGACAAGCCGGTGCGTGACCAACTGTCGGCGCTGTTCGGCGATGGCGCGGTCAAGCTGTGAGTTTCCTGTCGCTTCCGCTCTGGGCTGTCATCGCCGGCGCCGTTTGCCTCGCCGCCCTCCTGTTCGGGCTTCAGGTTCTGAAGGCGCGTCAGAAGCATGTGCGGATCGCCGCGGCCGGTCTCTGGGCGCAGGCCGCCAGGGTCACGCCCTTGCGCGTCTTCCGCCAGCGGTTCCAGCGCTGGTTGGCCTATCTGCTGATCCTGGCGATCGGCCTGCTGCTCTGGGCGGCCGGCGCGCGACCTGAAATCACGCCGGGCCGGGACGCCGTCGATCACATCTTTTATCTGGACGCCTCCGCCGGCCTGACGGGACGCGACGACCTGGCCCAGGCGCGCCGCGCCTTGATGGCCGATGTCCGAAACACCGATCCCGCCCGTCGCACCGTCTATCTGGACGGCCCCGTCGCCGCGCCCCTCCTGCAGCCGGGTGAAAATCCGGCCTTGCTGAGCCGGCGCCTGGACGGGGTTCGCGCCCGTCTTGCGCCCTCGAGCTTCGCGCACGCCGTCGCCAATCAAGAGCTGACGGGCGCGTCGGCGTCGGGGCGGCCCACGGTCGTCCACTATTACGGCGCATGGTCGGGCGCCCGGGACGTGACGTCCACCGCCGGTCAGCGTCTTGTCTATGGGTACCTGGCCAGGCCGACGCTCGACAATCGCGGCGTGGTCGCCCTGGGCGCCTCGCCTGCGGCCTCGGGCGACGCCGGGCGTGCGGATATTCTCGTAGAGGCGATCGGCGCCGACGGCCGGCCCGTGCCGACCGACGCTCTGCGCTTCAGCCGAGACGGACGCGATGTCGTGGTTGATATCCTGGCCCGTCCCGACGGGAAACTGATCGTGCGGGACGCAGTCGCGGACGGCGGCTTGTTCGCCGTGCGGCTGGCGCGATCCGACGCCTTTCCCGCCGACGATCAGGCCAGCCTGCGACTGCCGGACCGGCGTCCTGTGCGCGTGGCCCTGTCGTCCGGCGCGCCGGCCGCCGTCGCCCGCGCCGTTCGGCTCAACCCCGCCTTCGCCGTCACCGCGCCGAAGGACGCCCAGGTCGTGGTTCGGCGGGCCGGCGAGCGGTTCGGTGAGGACCGGCCGGCCCTGGTCGTGACCCAGGCCGGCGAGCAGAGCGCCTTCGTGTTCACCTATGGCGCCGACGAGGCCGAGCCGGACCTGTCTGCGGCCCTTGCCTCCCTCGGGATATCGGCGGTGGAGACCCAGACCCTGGCCCGCACCACCCGGCGCGAGGTGTCTGCGGAAACCCGTCCGGGCCAGCAGCGCGGCGTGGCCGTCTGGTCGGCCCTGTTCGACGAGAGAGGCGGGTTCCCGGCGGCTTCGGAATTCCCCGTCTTTGTGTCGCGCACCCTGTCCTGGTTGGCGGATACGCCGCCCTGGATTCCGTATGCCCAGGCCGGGACCGATCTGACCGACCAGTCGGACCTCTATGGTCTGGCGGCCGACCGCCGGATCGCCGACCGCGCATTGAACGGCGACCTGTTCCTGGATCAGGCGGGCGAGGCCCGGATCGGCGACCTGCGTGTGGCCGTCTCCCTGACCGACCGCACCCTGACCCTGGACGCCGCCCGAGCCGTGCCGGCCGACGTCATCGTGACCCCGGTGCAAGGCCCGACCGTCGATCTTCTTTTCATCCTGCTCGTCGTGATCGCCGGCCTGCTGTTGCTGCTCGAATGGCGGCTGCAGCAGCGCGGGGCGATGGCTTGAGGACCGCGTCGTGCACCTGACTTTTCTTCATCCCGAAGCCGGCTGGCTCCTGCTCCTGATCCCCGGCTTCCTGTGGTGGGCGCGCAAGGCCGCCAGGGTGCGGGTCGCGCTTCGCACCGCCGTCTTCCTGGCGCTCGTGGCGGCCCTGGCGCAACCCAGTCTGGTCATGCGTCGGGGCGACCCGACGTCGGTGATCATCGTGGACCAGAGCGATGCTCTGTCGCCTGTCTCGCGCGCCCAGGCCGCCTCGGCCGCGAAGGCGGTCCTGACGCGTGCGGAGCGGAACGGTCCCGTGGTGGTCATCCAACGCGGCGGCGTCCCCCTGGCTCTGAAGGCGACGCGGCGAATCACCCTGCCGGACGCCGGTCAGGCCGCCGCCATGCCTCACGCCCTCGATCTGGCGTTGGCCGCCTTTCCGTTGGGGGCGGAGGGGCGAGTCACCGTGATCGGAGACGGCCTGGGCGCTGACCGGGCCTGGGGCCGGGCGGTCGACGCCTTGGTGGCGCGTGGCGTCGTCATCGACGCCGTCCCGATCCGCGCCGGACGGAACGAGGCCTTCGTCGCCGACGTCTCGCTACCGACGGCCCGCGCCGGCGAGCATGTCTCGGCGCGAATAGGGCTGGACGGGGTAGGACAGGATCTGTCGCTGGCGGTGTTCAGCGGTGATCGGCGCATCGGCGGCGCGGGTCCCCTGGATCTGGACGGCCCGGCCGCCGTGTCGGTCGAGATCCCGGTCGATCGTCCTGGCTATATGCCCATCCGTGTCGAACTGGCGCGAGGCGGCTCCGTCGTCAGCCGGTTCGACACGGCGGCGGCCGTGCAGGATCCGCTGGCCGTCCTCTATGTGAACGGGCGTCAGGCCGGAGGGGCGAGCGTGCTTCAGCGGCTCGCGGGTCAAGGCCTGCGCATCGACGGCCGGGCGCCGGCGGACCTGGCCGGCGTCGATCTGTCGGCCTATCGCGCCGTCCTGCTGGACGACGTGCCGGCCTCGGCGCTGGCGGCCCCGACGCAGCGGCGATTGATGAAGGCGGTTCGTTCGAACGGATTGGGTCTGATGGTGTCCGGCGGAGAGAGCGCCTTTGCGGCCGGAGGCTACGCCGGATCGCCGCTCGCCGCCGCTCTGCCGGTGACCCTTCGTCAGGAAGAGCAGACCGAGGATCCCAGCGTGGCGCTGGCCATCGTCATCGACACCTCGGGCTCGATGCTGGGCGCGCCGCTTGATCTGGGCAAACAGGTCGCGCGCCTGGCCGTGCGCAAGCTGACGCCGGCCGACAGCGTGGGCGTGGTCGAGTTCTACGGCGGGCGGCAATGGGTCACGCCGATGCAGCCGGCGCGGGACATTCCGGAGGTCGAGCGCGCCATCGGTCGCGTTCAGGCCCAGGGCGGCAGCGAACATCTCTTCGGCGCCCTGCAGGAGGCCTATTACGGGCTGCAGAACACCCAGGCCCGCTATCGCCATATCCTGGTGATCTCGGACGCCGGGGTGGAGGCGGATCGCTATCCTCAGCTGATCCGCCATATCGCCGACGACCAGGTGACGGTTTCCACGGTTCTGGTCGGCGGCAGCACCGAAGGCGAGGCCCGCATGGCGCAATGGGCCCGGCTCGGTCGCGGGCGCTTCTATGTCGTCGGCGACGAGTTCAGCCTGGTGGAGATCAATCTCAAACAGCCCCAGCAGAAGCCCCAGCCCGGGATCAAGCGCGGCGGCTTCGCCCTGGCCCCGTCGGCGCCGTCCTTCGGATGGGGCGATCTGGCGGCGGCGCCGCCCCGACGGCTGGACGGTTATGCCCAGGCGGGCGTCAAGCCGCTCGCCGAGACCCTGATCCGCACCGCGACGGGCGAGCCGGTTCTGGCCTCCTGGCAATGGGGCGCCGGTCGGGTGACGGCGCTGATGACAGAGCCGGTCGGCGAGGGAACCGCAAACTGGCGCAACTGGGCCGGTTACGGGGATTGGATGCAGCGGCTGGTCGCCCGCACGGCCGATCCGCGCCCCGAGTGGGACGTGCGCCTCGGCCGCGTCGGCGGCCGGGTCAAGGTCGTGGCCCAACGCATTCGCGGGGCCGCCGGCGGTCCGCCGCAAATCCGGGTGCTGAACGCCGCCGGCCAGGCCGGGCCGGCTCTGACGGCGGTCGAGCGGGCGCCGGGTCTGTTCACGGCCGAAGGCGCGGCGCCGATGGACGCGCCTGTGCGGGTCGAGGTTCGCGACGGTCGCGGCGTGACCCGCGCGGCCCTGCCGGCGCTCGGGGGCGGGCAAACGGACCGTCCGGTCTCTCAGGCCGACGGACTCCCGCTGGATCAACTGGCCCGCCTGACGGGCGGGGTGGTGATCGAGACTCCCTCCCGCGCCGGCGCCACCCCCCTTCCGCAGGGACGATCTACGGTGACGGCTCTGGACCTGTGGGGCTGGCTCTGCTGGCTGGCCCTGGTCCTTTACGTCGCCGATATCGTCTATCGTCGCTGGCCGCCCCGGCGGCTCGCCGTTTGAGATCGAGATCATGACTTTGCGATCACGCTCCCTGTTTCTGGCGCTCGGCCTCAGCCTCGGCGTGTCGGTCGCCCCGTCCGTGACGGCGCAGGCGGCGTCGCCTGCCGGCGAGGTCTCGAACACGCCGACACGGACCGACGCCAGCGCACGCGCCTTGATCGACGCCGTCCTGTCCGGCGCGCGTCTCGACTTTGCTGCGGCGGATCGGCTGTACGCCCAGGCCGTGCTCGCCGACGACCTGAGCGGCGTCTATGGCCGGCTGGACGAACTGTCGGCCGGGGCCGATCCCGATCGCGCCTGTCGAGTCGCCGTTCTGAAAGCCGTGCTGGAATGGCGCGACGGCGATGTCGATGCGGCGACCGACACGGTTTCCGCCGCCCTCGACCGCTGCCGAACGACGGACGCCATGCTGCTGCGCGGGCGGCTGCTCGACATCCAGAATCAGGCCGGGGCGGCGTCCGTCTGGTACGAACGCGCGCGGGCGCAGTCGGACGATGCGCAAGAGCGCGCCCTGCTGGACCGTCGCCTGGCGATCATCGGCGTGACGGGTCGAAAGCCCGACGCCCTGTCTCAACTGGCCGGCTCGGGTGATGCGGCCGTGGCGAACCGGGCGGCGGCCGTGCTCGGTCTCCTGGGGAGGCCGGGGGACGCCGCCGCCCTGTATCGTCCTCGCAACGACGCCGCCGTGCGCTACAGCGACGCCGTGCGGCTGGCGGACTGGGCTATCGGCCAGGGTTCGCCGGACGCGGCTGCATCCTCCGCCTGGCGCGCGGTCGAGGCCGCCGCGACGACGGAAGATCGGCTCTACGCCCTCGCCCTGGTCGTGGAGGCCTATCGGACAGCCGATCAGCTGGCGGGCGCGGAGGCGTTCCTGGCGCATAAGCCGCGCGGGCCGGAGGTGGATCAGGCGCGGCTGGACGTCCTGCTGGAGTTGCGGCGTTACGACGACGCCGTGGCCATGGTTCAACAGGCCGGGGACGCCGCGCTGCGCGAGCGACTGCTGGGCGTGCTTCGCGCCGCCGGTCGAACGACGGAAGTCGAGGCCGAATATCGGCGCCTGATCCGTGTTCAGCCGGCCGATCCGCGCTGGGCCGATGGTCTGGCGGCCCTCTGTCTCGAGCAGGGCAGGTCGGATGAGGCGGTGGCGGTCTATCGCAGCCTGGCCGTCGCCAACCGCGCCAGGCCGGACGTGCAGATCGAGACGGCGCGCAAGATGATCGCCATGGGGATGGGCGACCAGGCCTCCCGGATATTGGGCGATGCAGCCTCGACGCCCGCCGTTGCTGTCGCGATTCGGCGTTTCGAGGTCGAAACCGCCATCGACCAGGGCCGGGAGGCGGACGCAGAGGCGGGCCTGCGCGCTCTTTCGGCGGCGGCGCAGGGCGACACGGCGACCCTGGTCACCGTCGCCGAAAACTACGAACGTCTGGGCCGGCAGGATCTGGCCCTCGAAACCCTGCTGGGCGTCCAGGCGCGCGGCGGGGTTCTGGACGACGACCAGCAGGCCCATATCGCAGATCTCGCCTTCGCTGCGGGTCAGCCGGCGGAGGCGTTGACCCGCTGGCGCGCCCTTTGGGCGGGAACTCGGCTTCCGGCGCGCAAGGCCTTCCTGCAACGGCAGATCATTCGCGCCGCGCAACAGACGGGTCAGCTGGAGCCTATCGCCGCTGAACTGGAGGCGCGGATCGCTTCGGGCGCGGCCGATCAGGGCGAAGTCAGTCTTCTGGTCGAGATCCGTATCGCGCAGCAGGACGGCGCCGGCGCTGAACGCGCGGTGCGCCGCTATGCCGAGCGTTCACGTTCGGGCGAGGTGCGAACCTTGGAGCAACTGGCGGCCGTCCAGGCTCGGCTCAGGAACTACGCCGGTCTTAACGCGAGTCTGGCCCGGTTGGCCCAGGTCGACCCGGCCAACGCCGACGCCTATCTGCGCCGCCTGATCATCAATGTGCTTCGCTTCCCCGATCCGGCCGAAAGCGATGCGGATCGCAATCGCCGGGTCGACGCCCTGATGGCGCAGATGCGGGCGGCCGGAAAACTCGACGATGTCGAGGCCGCGCGTTTCGCGGCCTCCATCTATGCGTCCGGCTATCGAAACGCCGAAGCGCTTGTCCAACATCGACGCGCTCTGGCCCTGGCCCCGACGGATGTCGATGCCTTGCTGGAATATGCCGGCGGGCTGAAAGCGGAAGGACGGGTCGCGGAGGCCGCCAGTCTGTTGCAGTTCAAGGCCGAGACGGCGCCGAGCGGCGCGGCCTTTGTCGCCGCCTTGAACGGGCTTCTGGACGTGCTGGCCGCCGGAGACGCCAACAGCGTGGGGGTTCCGGCCGATCTGTCCCAGGCGAGGCTGGGCTGGGCGAGGCGCGCCGCCCTGGAGCGTATTCTGCAGGACGGGGATGATGTGCGGCTGTCGTCCCTGGTCGGCGACATCGGCCAGGATCGCGGGGATCCGGAGCTGCAGCTGCGCGCGCTCCAGGCGTCGCTCGCGGTGGCGGGCGACCAGAAGCCGGCGGTTCTGCGCCAACTGATCAGCCTGACCTCCGCCAGCGAAACCGGCGCGGGCGATCCCGTCCGGAAGGCGATCTACGGCCGCCGGCTGGTGGCGATGCGCAAACCCTATCCGCCGGAAGTCTATGCGGATATCGCCCAGACCTTGCTGAAGGCGGGCGATGTCGCCGGCGCCGAGCGGGCCTTCGCGCTGATGGGCGACATCGGGGGACTGGTGAACGTCGACGCCTTGCGGGGCCAGGCCTACGCCGAGGCCGGAATGACGCGAGAGGCCTTGGCCCGTTACCGCGTGGCCCTGCTGCAGGATCAGGACGATCTTGATCTGATCGCGCACACGGCGGTTCTGATGGAACAGTCGGGGCAGGCGTCCGAGGCCGGCGCCCTCTATTGGAAGGGCCTAAACAGCCTTGTGCAGCGCCAGCCCACGCAACAGGCCAGCGACGCCCTGAAGGCGCTCGATGCGGCGCAGTACGCCCCCACCCTGATCGAGGGCGCCTTGTTGACCTGGCCCGAAGGCGAGACCCAGGCGCGGATCGCGCTCTGGCGTCAAACGGCGCTGTCCGCGGCGCAGAGGTCGCAGACCGTCGGGGCCGCCCCGGCGACCAGGCTGGCGGACTTTCCGCGTCTGGCCCTTGTGGTCGCCATCAATCAGCGGCTTGCGACCTTCCTGAACGACGATGAGCTGGAAACGACGCAAGACGCCCTTCTGGCGCCTTTCCGCGACGACCCCGAGGCCCGACGCGCTTTGGCCGACGTGCATGCGCCCGCCGGCCTGACGACGGCGGCGGGCCAGGATTGGCCGATCGTGGATCTGGGCCGTCAAGCCGCGACAAACGCCGACTTCGATCTCGCGCTCGCCCTGGCCTTCGAGACCGGCGACCGCGCGCGTATTCGCGCCCTGGCCGACCAGGCCATTGCGGCCGACGCTCCGTGGCGGGCCGGACGCGAAAAGGGCGTGACCCAGAATCAACCGCCCATGCTGGTGTCCTTGTTGCTCAAGGCGGCGGACCTGGGGCGTCCCGAGGTCGTGCGTGAGGACATACTCGCGCCTCTGGCCGGCACCTCGTTCGACGCCCTGGCGCTGTATGACGTCTATCGCGTCGATCCTGCACGGTTTGCGAAGCTGGAGGCCGCCGCCGGCCGTCGTCTGTTGTCCGATGACGTCCTGATCCCGCTGCTCGTCTCGCGCGGCAATGACCCGCTCCCGGTGGCGGGGGCGGCGGGGCGGGCGCGAGGCGGACCGACGCCGCTGCAGTTGCTGACCCAAAGGTTCGATCCCGATCGACTCGTGGACCTGTACGAAGCTCTGGTCGAGCGGATGGAGCGGACCGGATCGGCCTCGGGTCTGCAGGAGGCCATCGCCGCTCATCTGCTGGATTCACCTCTGAGCGACGCGCAACGTGATCGTCTCCAGGCCGTGCTGATCCGTGACATCGGGGCTGAACGTTCGCAGTCGGACAACAGCGGCGGCGTCTTCGCATCCCTGCTGTTACGGTTCGACGCACCTGCGGCGAACCGTGAAGTCCTGCTGGCCGCGTCACGGGTCCTGGCCGCTCGGTATGCAGACAGCGCACGAACGCCTGAGGTTCTGACGGCCTGGTTCGCCGACGACCGCGCAGGCGCCTTCGAGGCGCTGAGCGCAATGACCGAAGCGATGGCGCAGCCGCCGCTGAGTCTCGGCACGCTGCTGGCTCAGCGCTTTGGGGCTGAGCGCGAGGCCGCGTTCGACGCGTTCCTGGCGACCTCCCGGCCGAACCGGGAGGAGACGGCCCGTTTCCAGAGACGCTTCCTGCGCGGCGAAGCGACCAAGGCGTCGGTCGATCCCAGGATCGTCGCGGCCTACGCCAAGCTTGTCTCCGTCGAACCCGACAACGTCGCCTATGTCGCGGCTCTGTTGCTGGTCCAGGCCAAGGCGGGCGATTTTTCCGCCTTCGTCGCGATCGCCGCGCCGTTCGCGACGACCCGGGCTGACGATCAGGTGCTGGGGACCCTGCTCGGTCTGGCCTATCGACTGACGGGCGATCCCGACGCTGCGGCGCGGACGGCCGAAGCCGCGAGCGTGGATATGGACGACCCCGAGTGGATCCGCCAGCTCACAAGCCGAGCGATGGCGACGCGGGCCGGCGAGGTCGACCTGCCGAGCGCGTTCGCACCGATATGGTCCGCCTACCAAAAACGGTTTCCCCAGGCGCCGGCCGTGCTGGCTCTGGCTGTGCAGGATCCGGAGTTTACGCCGGTGACGGTCGCGAGGCCCCTGGATCGCCTGGCCGCCGACGACACGCCGGGCGTCGCTCGAGGCGATATTCTCCGGGGTCTATGGCGTGCGACCGTTCCGCAAGGCCGTCAGGACGGGGACGCCAGCAACCGTCAAATGCTGATCGACAGCCTCGCGGATCCGGCGGCGGCCGGTTACGGCGCGCCTGTCGTCGCAATCGTCACGCGCGACCCTGCCGTCATCAAGGAGCTTGAAGACGAGCTATCGAGTCTCTCCGGGGCGATGCAGGGCCGACAGATGCGGCTCTATGACCGGGTCGCCGAGGCGCAGTGGAGCCAGGGGGGCGGACAAGCGCGCCTGGACGCCCTGTCCGCCGATCTTGGCGGTTCGCCCGTCAGGCTGCACGACCTGGCCCTCTTCCTCGCCCTGGAGCAGGGCGCGCCTGTCGCGCTCGATGCACAGCAGTTGGCCGGTCTGACGCGGCAGCTTCGTTTCGTCATGTCGCCGTCGGCGGGGATGAGGCTGGCCGCCGCACGCGCCTATGGGAGGGCGGGCGAAAGCGCCACCGCCGGCGCCTTGCTTCAGGCCGCCCTGCTGCAAAGCCTTTATCCGACCCGCCGCGACTATGCCGATCCTGGGGATCCGGCTCCTGACGCCGCCGCGTTCCTGAACGTTTTGGCGGCCTTCTCGGATCAGGGGGCGGCGCGACGGATACGCGGCGATCTGGCGCGCCTGGCCCAACGTCAGGCCGCCAGCCCTGCCGTGATGGCTCCTTTCGCAGCATTGGCCTCCGCCGCCGATTGACCTTGCGGACCAAGGCCCGATGTGCGGCTTCGACGCGGCGCGCGCATCGGCTAGGGTGGGGCAGGGACGCCTTGGGGCGAGGAGGATGGATTGGGCCTGAAGCTAAGAAGCCTGCACCGATCCATGTTCGCGCAACTGGCGATCATCACCATCCTGTTCGTCGGCTTCGGCGTCTATTTCTTCACCCTGCGTCCTTTGCTGTCGGTCGAGCCGACCGGCGTCGCTGATCCTCTGGAGGTCACCGCAGCCAGCGCATCCGAGGTCTTAAGCCGCTTCGCCTTCGCCGAACGCGAGCAGGCGGGAGCCGGCGGCGACCTGGACGCCGATCCGGTCTTGCGGGACATCAAGGCGCACAATCCCAAGTTCCGCTATTTTGTTCGGGTGCAAGGGCGGGAGTTTCGCTCCGGAGAGGGAACGCCCTTCTTCATCCGCCTGGCGTTCGACCGGCTGCAGAGCCAGAATCTGACGAAGGTCTATTCAGGCCTCTGCCTCACCAACACGAACAGCGATCCCGGCGGCCCAGGTCGCAGTTTCCTCGCCTATTCGGACTGCGGCGGACAGGCGAGCTATTATGAATACGCCGGGATCGAACACGCCACGACCAATGCCGCCGCAGGCTCGGCTCGGCTCTATGGCAAGTTCATATGGAGCTACGGCGGGATATTCCTGTTTACCGTAGGGGCGGCCTTCGTCGTCTTCACCATAATCCTGTTGGCGAACGTGTTGCGGATCCGGCGGGTGGCCGCCATGGCGCGCGATCTCGATCCCGACAATCTGAGCGAGCTGTTTCCGGAAAAGGGTCTGCCGCTGGAAGTGGCGCCGCTCGTGTCGGCGCTGAACCAGATGATCGTGCGCGTCGACGAGGCCCAGAAGCGTCAGCGCTTTTTCCTGTCCGCCGCGGCGCATGAAATGCGCACGCCTCTGACGGTGCTCAGAACGCGGCTGGAAATCATGGACGACGGGCAGTTGAAGGACAAGCTGATCTCCGACGTTCGGCGACTGACGAATCTCGCCAATCAGCTGCTCAAACTGATGACCATCGGCGAGGCTCCGGAGCCGCTGAAGGAATCGGATCTCGTGACCTTGACCGGCAGGGCGGTGGGCGAGCGGGAGGTCGTCGCGGCCCGTCGCGGTCTCGATCTCGTCTTCGAGCGGGAGGTGACCCGCTATGGGCTCTGGGCCGATCCCAGCCTCGTCGAGACCGCGATCGGCAACGTCATCGACAACGCCCTGTCGTTTTCGGCGCAGGGCCAGCGTGTCGTCGTTCGATTGGACAAGGACGGCTGGGTTCGGGTTTGCGACCAGGGGCCGGGCATACCCAGTGAACAGATCAAGACGCTGTTTGAGCCCTTCACCCGGTTCTCCACCGGACGCAGCGGCTATGGGCTGGGTCTGGCCATCGTCAAGGCGGTGGTTGATCGCCACGAGGGCGCGGTGGTGATCGGCGAGGTCGCCGGCGGTGGAGCAGAGGTGGCGCTGCGTTTCGATCCGAACATTCCGGCCCGGCCCTGAGGCTCGGCCCTGGGGAAGGGTCACGCAACGCATCCGGTCCTGGGCAGACGGCGCGGCGCCAGCTTCCGATCAGCTTGGTCCGGTACAGAGGTCGATCTGTCCTGGAGCCCTTCATGCACGCGTTGATCCTGATCGCCAGTCTGGCCCTGAGCACGCAGGCCCCCGCCGGGGAGCCGCAGCTACCGTCCGCGCAGGCCGAAGCGGCGCCCGCCGTGTCGAGGGGCGCGGTCCTGACCCGCGACACGCGCGGTCGGCCGACCCTAGACGCCGAGATCAACGGCAAGGGGCCGTTCCGCATGGTGGTCGACACCGCCGCCCAGACCAGTCTCGTCACCCTGCCCCTGGTCGACGAACTGAAACTGCCCGCCATAGGCGAGATGAATATCGGCGGCGTCGCAGGCCAGCAGCAAGCCGGCCTGTACGGTGTTGATCGCTTCAAGACCCCCCTGTTCGACGTCGAGAGCGTCGGGATGCTCGCCCTTCCGAACGCCGGCGTCACCGAGGCGCGCGGCATTATCGGCATGGAGAGGTTCACTGGAGATCGTCTTCTGTTTGATCACGCCGCCAACCGCCTGAGCCTCGAACGCTCCGGCGCGGCGGCCGACGGCTTCGTGGCCGTGGCGGGCCGTCTGGATGACAGCGGCCTCCTGACGGTGCCGGTCGAGATCGACGGGGTGACCTTCACCGCCCTCGTCGATACCGGCGCGGCCGTCTCCGTGGCGTCGGGCGGAGCCCTTCGGGCGCTGGGCTGGGCGGAAACCGATCCGCGGCTCACGCCGGGGGGTGAGATCCGGGGTGCGACGCAGCATGGGACGGTCGTCCTGAAAGGGGTCGTCGGCCGCATCAGATTGGGTCCGGTGAATTTCCGCGATGCGCCCTTGATATTCATCGCTGGCGAGGCGGACGACGCTGGGGCGGAAGGCGGTCCCAGCCTGATCCTCGGCGCCGATCTGCTGAACAACCTCGACGCCTACGCCCTCGACTTCCCACGCAGCGAACTGCAGATTCGTATCCCGCAGCAGCCAAACGGTCCTGATCCCCGCTGAGCCGGCCGCCCGGGGGCTAAATCCGTCTGCGGAGCTTTCAACGTCATCTGCTGCGCACGCATCCGCCTCTGTTCGCGGGTGGGCTGGAATCACCGCCGTCGGGTTCGGAGGGCCCGGCGTCAGCATGGCCGGAACGAGCAGGACGACCACGCCGATCGGCGACATCGCCAGGCCTCGGTCGCTTGTCCGTCCTAATATTTCCATTATAGTAGAAGTATGGAATCAGAGATCGCCATTTTCGCCCTGGCCGCGCTCGCCCAGAACACGCGTCTGGAGACGTTCCGGCTTCTGGTGCGGCATGAGCCGGAGGGACTGGCCGCCGGCGACATCGCCAATCGGCTGGCGATCCCGGCCAACACCATGTCGGCCCATCTGGGCGTGCTGTCGCGGGCCGGACTGATCACGGCCGAGCGGCGCAGCCGGTCCATCATCTATCGCGCCGATCTGAGCCGACTGCGCGACCTGACCGTCTTCCTGCTGGAGGACTGCTGCCAGGGGCGCGCCGATCTTTGTGCGAGCCCAGGCTCGCCGAACTCGCGCCCTGCCGCGACTGAGGACCCCATGGACGTCATAATCTATCACAACCCCGCCTGCGGGACGTCGCGCAACGCCCTGGCGCTGATCCGGCACGTGGGAATCGAGCCGCATGTGATCGAATATCTGAAGACGCCGCCCAGCCGCGCCCTGATCCAGGACCTGGCCGCGCGGACGGGCGCGCCGCTGCGCGATCTCCTGCGCGAGAAGGGCACGCCCTTCGCCGAGCTGGGTCTGGGCGACCCGGCCGTCAGCGACGACCAGTTGCTGGACGCCATCGAAGCCCATCCGGTGCTGCTGAACCGTCCGATCGTGGTGACGCCGCGCGGCGTGCGCCTGTGCCGGCCGTCCGAGGCGGTGCTGGATCTGCTGCCCGAGGACGGGCTCAAACCCTTCGTCAAGGAAGACGGCGAAGTGGTGATCGACGCCGGGGGGCGGAGGGTTCGCTGATGGTCGATACGCCCGTCGCCCCAGCCTCTGCGGCCGCGCCCCGGCGGCTGTCCTTCCTCGACCGTTGGCTGACCTTGTGGATCTTCGTCGCCATGGGTCTGGGGGTAGGGCTGGGCGCCCTGGTTCCCGGCCTGCCGGCCTGGCTGGACGGGCTGTCGGTCGGCACGACCAATATCCCCATCGCCATTGGCCTGATCCTGATGATGTATCCGCCCCTGGCCAAGGTGCGCTACGAGGCCCTGCCGCAGGTGTTTGCGGACAGGCGGGTGCTGCTGCTGTCCCTGTTCCAGAACTGGGTGCTGGGGCCGGTGCTGATGTTCGCCCTGGCGGTGATCTTCCTGAGGGATCAGCCGGAATATATGACCGGGGTCATCCTGATCGGCCTGGCCCGCTGCATCGCCATGGTCCTGGTCTGGAACCAGCTGGCGCGCGGCGACAACCAGTATGTGGCCGGCCTGGTCGCCTTCAACTCCATCTTCCAGATCCTGTTCTTCAGCCTGTACGCCTGGTTCTTCCTGTCGGTCCTGCCGCCGCTGTTCGGGTTGGAGGGCAGCGTGGTCGCGATCCGTTTCTGGACCATAGCCGGGGCGGTGCTGATCTATCTGGGCGTGCCGTTCCTAGCGGGTTTCCTGACCCGCCTGGTCCTGATCCGGCGCAAGGGTGAAACCTGGTACGAGACCCGGTTCCTGCCGCGCATCGGACCGATGACCCTGGTCGCCCTGCTGTTCACCATCGTCGCCATGTTCAGCCTGAAGGGCGGCGAGGTGGTGGCCCTGCCGCTGGATGCGCTGAGGATCGCCGTGCCGCTGACCATCTATTTCCTGGTGATGTTCGTCGTCAGCTTCCTGATGGGCAGGCTGATCGAGGCGGATTATCCGCGCACCACGGCCTTGGCCTTCACCGCCGCCTCGAACAATTTCGAACTGGCCATCGCCGTCGCCATCGCCGCCTTCGGCCTGACGTCGCCTGTCGCCTTCGCTGCAGTGATCGGCCCCCTGGTCGAGGTGCCGGTGCTGATCCTGCTGGTGTCGGTCGCCCTGTGGATGGGCCGGCGCTGGTTCGCCGACACGGCCCCGCCGGCGGACGCCTGATGGTCGCCCTGCGTGTGATGGACGCCAGCGATCGCGGCCTGATCGCAGCCCTGGCTGAGGCCGGCCTGCCCGAGCCTGGCGCCGGCCGCTATTTCGGCGCGACCCAATACGGCGCCCTGGTCGGCTACGCAGGGCTGGAAGGCAAGGGCCGGCATCTGCTGTTGCGGTCGCTGGTCGTTCTTCCCGATCATCGGGCGCGGGGCGCAGGCGCGCGCCTCCTGACCGCCGCAGAAGACGTGGCCAGGGATCTGGGGGCGGAGACCCTGCACCTGCTGACGACCACGGCGGAGGCCTTCTTCGCTCGACGAGGATTTGCGCGCGGCGCGCGTGAGGCGGCCCCCGAGGCCATCCTTCGGACGCGCGAGTTCGCGGCGCTCTGCCCGGCGTCCGCCGCCTATATGACCAAGGCCATTTCATGAGTTTCGACCGTCTGCGGCCCCTGCCGGACCCCGATCATCTGCCCGCCCTGGACCCGGCCTATCTGGCGCGCGATCCGGCGGCGGGGCTGGGGCCGAACGACCCGCCGCCCCGGATCCTGCTGCTCTACGGATCGCTCAGGGACCGGTCCTATTCGCGCCTGTGCGTCGAGGAGGCGGCGCGGCTGTTGCAGTGGATGGGGTGCGAAACCCGGATCTTCGATCCGCGCGATCTGCCGCTGACGGACCAGCATGTCGCGGACGACCATCCGGCGGTTCATGAACTGCGCGAACACGCCCTTTGGAGCGAGGGCATGGTCTGGTGCAGCCCGGAACGGCACGGTCAGGTCTCGGGAATCATGAAGCTGCAGATCGACCATCTGCCGCTCAGCCTGGGCGGGATGCGGCCGACCCAGGGCCGCACCCTGGCGGTGATGCAGGTCTCGGGCGGGTCGCAGAGCTTCAACGCCGTCAACACCCTGCGCCTGCTGGGGCGATGGATGCGGATGTTCACCATCCCCAACCAGTCCAGCGTGGCCATGGCCTTTAACGAGTTCGACGACGACGGCCGGATGAAGCCCTCCAGCTATTACGACCGGATCGTCGACGTGATGGAGGAGCTGGTGCGCTTCACGATCCTGCTGCGCCCCCACGCGGCCCAGCTGGTCGACCGCTATTCCGAGCGCAAGGCTGCGGGCGTGCCTCTGGACCCACAGACCGATCTTTCCGCCATCGCCGTCACGCCGCAGTGATCCTGCCCAGGGTCCGCACGGAGGGTGTCGCACGGACGCGCCGTCCAGGCGCATGGCCTTGATCCGGGCGGACAGGGCCGACCTCGGTCGGCGGGGCATGCAGGGACTATCGTCGCGAGAAGGCCAGAGCCGTCGCCGAGGCTGAACGCGCCGGAAGGCCGATCTGCTAGGCGGCGGCTGCGAGCGCCGTCCTCATCGCGACGACCAGAACGTCAAGGTCGAAGGGCTTCGGCAGGAAACCGGCGGCGCCGCCCGCATAGGCGGTCTCGGGCTCGAGGTGGCCGGAGGACACGAGCACGGGAATCCTCGGCTGACCAAGTTGTGCGTAGGCCAGAAGCCCGAGGCCGTCGATCGACCCGGGCATGCGTACGTCCGTGAAGATCAGGTCGATACGAGCGCCCGAGTTCAGAATCGCGACCGCCTCGTCGGCGTTGAAGGCCTCGATGACGACGAAACCCACATCACGAAGGTGGTCTGAGACCAGCATTCGGATCAGAAACTCGTCTTCAACAACGAGAACATGCGGCGCGTCGGCCGCAGCCTCAGGGGGCGCAGGCATGGAGTTCGACAGCATTGAGGCCCCGCTTCGGACCAAGAACGATCTGAAAGGAGTCCGGTTCCAGCGCCGCGCGGGCGGGCGCCCCTGCGGCAAGCGCGGCTGTTCGCCGATCGGGAGTTGGCGAGAATCTTCGCGGGAATGTCAGAATCCTGTTGCAGACCAAATGGCCCCTACGTATAGAGCCGCCTCGCTCGGAAACGGGCCGGCCCTGAGGGCTTCGGAGCTTTGGTTTCGGGGGTTTTGAGGGGAAGAAAGAGTTGAGAAACTTCTTGCTTTCCTGGGTTGGTTTCAATAGGTTCCGCGCTCCAA
>Ga0265296_1001040_pt1 | contig 34571 bp, 41 predicted proteins | sample MunlanPumphouse1_FD_189073 | JGI IMG/M metagenome (GOLD analysis project Ga0265296, IMG submission 189073) | Groundwater microbial communities from a municipal landfill in Southern Ontario, Canada - Pumphouse #1 | ecosystem: Environmental > Aquatic > Deep subsurface > Groundwater | place...
AATTGGCTCCGTGACCATAACAGCCTTACAATAAACGCAAATCTCACCAGAAGCGAAGACACGACTTCAGGAACCTATTCAGGAGCTCCGAACACAACCTACAACGCGTTTTCAAGCACCCAAACGACATTTGCATATATCAAGTCAACGCACAGCGGAAACGTCACTATGGACCTGAATCTTACCGGCACTGATTTGAACATTAGCGCAACGGTGTTTATTGGGGACGGCAACGAGACATGGAATATTGCAAATGTTACGGCTGGTTCAACCCCAATATCGCCAGTTTCAACCGCAGCCATACCTGACTGGAACAGGGGCTCATATCCTGACAGCAACACTCAAAACCTATGGTATTGGCTGACAATACCTAACCAACAACTGACGGGAGCCTACACAGGAACAATAACATATAGCTCTGGCCAATCAACATAATATTTTCAGCAACCCTTGCTAAAGCACACTGAAACTGGTTTTAGCAGGTTAATGCGGTGCTTTAATAAAGATTTTTGCCCAAAGTTTCAGCGCCAGTAACCATAACAGAACCATCTTCTTTTTGGTATAAAAATAAGTGTATTGGTTCTTACGAGACGCTGGGCGCAACCATTGACCAGAAGAGCCCTTTTGTTTACAATATTTTGCTGGGTTTTTGTGGCACCCGGCGCAAGAGCAAAAAGAAGCCGAAAAACCAAAACATATTTATAAATAGATTACAGGCGCATATTTGTCTAATACAGGCATTGCCTTAACATGGAAAAAACAGCGCGGAGGTGCTTTTCGATGGCTGAAGACAACATTGTTTTCGTGGGAAAAAAGGGCACAATGTGCTATGTTCTGGCAGTTGTAACACAGATTAACCAGGGCGCAAAAGTCGTGCAAATAAAAGCAAGGGGCAGGGCAATAAGCAGGGCTGTTGACGTTGCCGAAATAGTCAAAAACAAGTTTGTCATGGGAAGCAAGATAGACAATATAGGCATCTCAACCGAAGAAATCAAAACCGAAGAAGGAAACCTACTGAAGGTTTCGGCAATAGAAATAACCTTGTCAAAGTAAGCCTTTTTTTGCTTCCGCAAAAAAAGCCTTGGGAAAATGCCAAAGGCAAGCCTTTTTTCCTGCTGGGAAAAAAGCCTTGGGAAAAAAAGTTTTCCTTTTTTCGCCAGCCTTTGTTAAAAGGCTGTTTTAATGCTGTAAAGGCCCCTAAAAGGAATGCTTTTCCTTTCAGCCGTATTCTGACCTATGCATTTGGTGTGTTGTTGTTGTTTTTGTTTTGTTGTTGTTTGGGGAAAAAAGGGAAAAGGCAAGGAAAAACAGGGCAAGAGCCAAAAAAAGCGTGCAAGATAGGCACAACAGGGCAATATATATTATATAATAAGAAAAAAAAGGGTTTGAAACACTAATTTTGAAGGAACGGATTGTGGTTCCAAAAAAGGGCTTTGCACAAAAATTTATATACTATTGTATACATAGGTATACATATGTCTACTGAAACCACAACATTAAGGATTGAAAATAAGCTAAAAAATGAACTGGATGGATTCAAGAATTTTAGCAGGGAAAGCTATTCTGACATAATAAGGCGGCTCATAAATATCGCCAAAGACCCAGACGGTCTTGAGGAAGCCGAAATTCTGCAGATTCAGAAATCCCTTGAAGACATGCGGAATGACAGGGTTCTTTCCCTAAAAGAAGCTGAAAAGAAATGGGGCATCTGATTGTTTGAAATACTGCTAACAGAAACATTTGCCCGAGAGTTCAAAACATTAGAGGCCACACTGAGGGAGAGAATCAAGAAAAAGCTTGAAACCACCGGGCAAAACCCCTCGCAGTATTTTGAGCGCCTTTCCGGACAAGAACTATTCAAACTAAGAATAGGCAAATACAGAATAATAGCCCAAATAAACACCATCCAAAAAAAAGTAACCCTGCTAAGCATAGGCCACAGAAAAAACATTTACGACAAGCTATAAATTACACCCAAGTCCAACGAAACCCTTAAAATGGCTAAAGACCTAGTAAACCTTGCAAACCAGCAGGTTTGTGAGGCCCCGCAAAGCAAAGCTTTGCAAGGTAGCGGTAAATCCCTTAATGTGCAGGAAGGTATCATGCACAAATAAGGGGTTCGAAACCCAAAGTTGTGCAACCTATTTGTGCAAAGCTCCAAAAAAGGGAAAGTATATAAAGGTCATGACACTATCATGATACATCATGCCTGATCATGATTCATTCAAGCAACTTGAAGGGCTTTTTGGGGACGCGGAAGAATTAAAGAAGATTTCCCCAAAGTTTGCGGAACTAAGCCTTGATTTGAACGAGATTAGCAGGCACTGCAAAGAGCCAATGTTTTTGGCCGTGCTGTTGTTCAAGCTCGCGGAAGAACGCGAAAAAACAAACAAGTTGCTTGCAGAGATTCATGACCAGTTTGACCAGATAATGTTCAAGATGAAAACAACAGAAACAGCCCCCTTGCAGCAAATGGGGGCATTAGAGCCTAGCTCAATCCTTTCGGAACAGGACCAGATGATAATGCACATGGTCCAGTCAAACGGAAGGGCGACAGCCGAGGAAATAAAAGCGGAACTCGGCTATAAGGGAAAAAACGCCGCGTCGCAAAGACTAAACCGCTTATTCAAAGAAGGGCATTTAAGGAAACTGCAATCAGGGAGGAAAGTATTGTATTTGGCAAGGAATATCCAAATTCCTTAACTCCCAACCCCCACCTCCTTCGCCAAATGCAAACCTCCCCCTTAGATGCCCTCCTCCTTTGCCTTACACTTTTTCTTTTTTGCGAAAAAGAAAACCTGTGCTAAAAGAAAAACCTGATTTGCAAAACAAAAGCCTTTGCCTAAGCCTTTTTATTGGTTTTCAACTTCAAATTCTTCACCATGAAAATCATTCTTGCCACTTCTTCGCCTTACAGGATTAAGGCATTCAAAATGCTTGGCATTGGCTTTGAGGCAGAGGCAAGCAATGCAGAGGAAAAATTTGCCGGAAGGCCAAATGGCCCCGAAGCCCTTGTGAAAGAGCTTGCCAGAAGAAAAGCAGAGGCTGTTGCCGGAAGGCACAGGGAAGGCATTGTAATAGGGTTTGATTCAATCGGCTTTTTTGAAGGCAAAATCCTTGAAAAGCCGGCCTCAAGGGAAGAGGCTTTTGAAAGGCTGAAAAGGCTTTCAGGGCAAAGATTCCGGTTTTTCACCGGAACACACTTCATTGACCTTGCCAAAAACAAAACACTTTCAGACGTTTCAAAAACAGATGTTTGGATGAGAAAATTAAGCGAAGAAGAAATAAACGCATACCTTGATTCCGACAATCGCTTCATGACATACGCACTTGGCTTTGACCCAGAAGCAAGCTACAGCGCGTCATTTGCTGAAAAGATAAAGGGAAGCTACAACAACCTCATACATGGGATTGCATTGGAAACCGTTGTTGAGAAACTGAAGGAAATGGGGGCAATTGAATGAGGATTGTGGTCTGCGGAAGCTCTTCTTTCCGAAAAGAAATGGTCGAATACAAAGGGCAGCTGAATTGCCTGGGGCACGAAGGCATAATTCACCCTTATTACGAAGAGATGGCTGCGGGAAAAATGCCGGAACTTTTGAAAAGGATTGAAAAAGAGCATGCCGCGGTGAAAAAAGAATATGGCTTCATCAAGTGGTATTATGATGCAATTGTTGGAAGCAATGCAATACTTGTGCTTAATTTTGAAAAGAAAGGCATCAAGAATTACGTTGGCGGAAACACTTTGATGGAAATAGGGTTTGCCCACGTGAACAACAAAAAAGTGTTCCTGCTGAACCCGATACCAAAAGAAGTTTCCTATGCGGATGAAATAGAAGCCATGGTCGATGTCGTATTAAACGGCGACCTGAAAAAAATCAGGTGAAAAGGGCAGGCATAGCTTTATATTTTTCCGATTCCTTTTGTTTAACGCATGGCTATAAAGGAGATTGGGCAGGGCGAGAATGTCATTGGCCGGAGCCTTGGCGACATTGCAAAATACGGCAAGGAAGGCACAGGCTATTTGGGCAAGGTTTTGATGTCTTCAGGCGAAAAGCCCGTGCTTGGAAGCAAGATTCTTGTTGATTTGGCAAAGCCCCACCTTGTTTTAATTTGCGGAAAGCGCGGAGGCGGGAAGAGCTACAGTTTAGCCGTGCTTTTGGAGGAAATGGCCAGGGTTTCTCCTGCAGTAAAGCAAAGGCTTTCGGTGATTGTGATTGACACTGTTGGAATTTTTTGGAGCCTCAAGATTCCGGACAAGCAGAACCTTGAAGAGCTTGCGGAGTGGGACTTAAAGCCGGAGGCAACAGACGTTCAGGTAATGGTGCCAAAGGGAAAGCTTGAGTTTTATGAAAAAAACAAGATTCCTGTTGACGGTGCTTTTACGCTCAAGGCATCCGAGCTTGAGGCAAGCGAATGGCAGGCACTATTCAAAATGGATTGGGCAGAGCCTGCCGCAGTACTTCTTTCAAGTACAATTGAAGACCTCAAGGAAACACTCGGCACCTACTATGGCATTCCTGACATCATTTCAATGGTGAAAAAAAACAATGAGGCTGATGCCAATACAAAGCAGGCCGTGATAAACAGGCTTAGGGCCGCTGAATCCTGGGGCCTGATTGAAAAGCAGGGCACAAAAATAAGGGACATTGTAAGGCCGGGGAAAATCACGGTAATAGATGTGAGCGCCTACAGGCAGGCAATTGGAATGGAGGGCACAAAGGATATCATTGTGGCATTGCTTGGAAAAAGGCTTTTTGAGGACAGGATGCTTTTCAGGAAAGAAGAGGAAATGAAGCTTGTCAAGGGAGAAAAGCGCGAGTCCTCAATGCCAATTGTCTGGATGTTCATCGATGAGGCACACATGTTCATGCCAAAAGACGAGGAAAACATTGCGCTGACAGTATTGCTTGAATGGGTTAGGGTTGGAAGGCAGCCTGGGCTGAGCCTTGTGCTCGCAACCCAAAGGCCGGAAAAACTGCATCCTGACGCGATAAGCCAGTGCGACTTGTTCATTTCGCACAGGATGACCGCAGAGCCTGACATAAAGGCAGTTGGGGCACTGCGCCCAAATTACATGCACCAGGATTTTGACAGGTACTACAGCGAAATGCCGAGAAGCAAGGGCTTTGCATTAATAATAGATGACAACACCGAAAAAATCTGGATGGTCAAAATAAGGCCAAGGCTTTCATGGGATGCGGGCGTCACAGCCTCTGCGTTTTTGACATAAAGTCCTATTGGAACTGCTTCTAAAAAAAATGGACGAGGGGAGAATTGAACTCCCGATCTTCGCCGTTTTCAAGCGCTTTCCCCAAGGCTTTTTTGCCTAAGAAAAAAAGGCTTTTGTTTTGCGAAGCTTTTTCCCAAGGCTTTTTCTGAACCTATAAGGTTCAGAAACCGTAAGAGATGCTAAAGCATCTCTAAGGTTTGCCGAAGGCTTCTTTTCGCGAAGCGAAAAGCTTTCTTTCCCAAGGCTTTCTTTCATCAGAAAGAAAGGCTTTGTGAAGGCGATGTCATAGCCACTAGACCACTCGTCCACCAATAAAAGACTTTTTTGGGCAAATGTTTAAATAGTAAATACAAACTAGTTTTACTGGTTGTGATGAAAAGGGTTGCTTTTGCCTTGTTGGTTCTGCTTTTGGCTGCAGGCTGCGGCGCTGCCTCGATTGAAGTGCAGGAATCTGTGCCTGCAAGCACTGTGTGGAGCTTTTCGGTCACACTGCCGAACGCGGTGGATTTTGACGATGCAAAGGTTTTGCTGAACGGAAGCAACATCGCCTCATTTTACACTTATAACGGCAAAATAAAGTTTGAAGAGGACGATATTGACAGGGCAAAGGTTTTTTCAAATACTGAGCCGGTGAGCAACAGGGTTTATTTCCTTGTTTCGCCTTTGGCAAAGGGCACGCATACTCTTAAGCTGGAAGTTGACGGCGCTGCAGCTGATGAGAAAAGCGTGGAATTTTTTGAAATTTATGACGCGGAAGGAAATGCGGATTTGCAGGACCAGGTAACAAGCGTCAGGGGAAGCGTCAATTCCCTTGTTGAGCAATTCAACGAACTGGAAGGCGGGCTTGCCAATGCTTTGGGCGCTGAAGACAAGGCGGAACTCAATGCAGGCATTGCGGAAGTTGAATCGGCATTGTCAAGCCTTGAGGCGGCAGTTGAAGAAAAGGGAAGCGAAAGGGACGCAAAAATAAATGCTCTCAACGGTTATTTGCAGCAGCTTGAGGCAAGGGAAAGCGAGCAGGAAATGCAGGCAGGCACTGGATTTTTTTCAATTCCAGGCATCGGAATGGAAATGCAGGCATTGCTATTGATTGCTGTTGTTGCGGCTGCCGCGGCTTTCCTTGTTGTAAAATTCAGGGACAGGATTCCCATGAAAAAAGGCCTTTATGGCAAAATGAAAATCATGGTGCCTTCTTTTTCAAATTATGACGATGACATTACTGAACAGGCCATGAAAGCGGCGCAGAAAGACGGCCCTGATGGAAAGTGGGCGTTTGGAAGCGAAGCGCGCAAAGAAGAAGCGCACGAAGGGTTTGGCATTGGCAGCCTGATCAAAAAATAGGCTATTGCCGGTTTTCTTCAACAAAGGCTTTAATGCTCCTGTCAAAGCCAGCCTCTGCTTCTTTGCTGAAAAAGCATGCCGGCAATTCGCCGCGCTCCCAGTGGTACCTTATGCATTCGCAGCACATGCCTTTCCTGGCACAGCCGGAATAAGTGCAATTGCATTTTTTCAGGTTTTTTGCCTTTTGGCACTCCATTCAAACCAAAATAACAGGTTGCAGAAAATTCTTTTAAAGCCAATGCCGAGCGCAAAGGATTAAAAAAAAGAAAAAGTTGGCGGACAATTCATTGCCCGCCCTGATTCAATAAAAAAACAGGCTTATCCCCTGCTTTGTATTGCCCCTGCGAGAACCGCGCCCAATGACAGCAATGCCGCCGAAAGGACAGCCCAGTTTGCGTCAGGAGTTGAACCGAAGAACATTTTGCTTGCCGCTCCGATTACCCAAAGGGTAATGCCAAAGAAAATCACTGCAAGGATAATGAGCATTATTGCTGCAAGCATTGTAATCACGAAGAGTTCAAGCGACTGCACTATTGCACCCATGCTTTCACCTCCTTTTCAGTGTCTGCAAAAAAAAAAACATTAAGGTCAAACCAATGCCAATTATAGTTTTTTCCCAATTATAAGCCTTTTCCTTCCTTGAATCAGGCTCTTTTTTCTGGATTAAGTTTTTCTTTGCTAAAGGTTTCTTTTTTCGAAAAAGAAACCTTTGTGCTGATAGTTATTGCATTGTATTTGTTAAAAAACAGTGAATTGTTTCCAAAAAAAATTAGGTAAATTCATTCTTTGGTTTTTTAATTTTATTGGTTCTTTTTTTTGTAATGCTGGAAAAAAATAGGCCTGTTTTGAGGATTCCGGGAACAGGAGAACAATTGAAGTTTGCTGCTGTTCGGGAGGCAATGGTGAGGAGAAATGCATGGCTTGGCATGCGAACTGAGGCACAGAGAAAAGCTTTATTGGAACAATTTAAAGATTTTGAAAGAGTAGGGAAAGCAATTGATGTATGGAATGAAACTCATTCTTATGCTGCTGTGAAAAGAGCAATTGGTGTTTCAAGAAAGGGAGTAAAAAATTGGATTTTGGGCAGAACGTTACCGCACAGTATTTCTCCAAAGAAAAGCGCTGGCTATTCAAAGTTCACAAAACCGCTGAAAATAAATTCAGGAAAATTGGAAGATTTTGCATATGTATTGGGTTCAATGACTGGCAATGCTTCGGCAAATATTTTAAAGAATAAGCAAAAGCAGGGCGTTGTTGTTTTGGGTGTTAAAAGCAGTGTTTTTGCAGAAACTTTTGCCCGTGCAATCAGTTCATCACTTGGATTGCCTGCAAAAGCAGTACAACGCGGCAAACACTATTATGTTGAGTTTGCAAGCGTGAATCTGATAAAATTATTCAACGAATTATCCCAATATGGAGAAGATTTGCCGCTTGGTTTTTTCGACCCAAAAAGTCCGATGAAAGAAATGCTTTCAAAAAATGGCAGCCCAACTAGATTTTTAAGGTCAGTGCAAGAAAGGAAATTTTTTGTCCGCGCTTTTTTTGACAGCAGAGGAAGAATAAAAGGCTCGCGAGAAAAAAAATGCGTGGTAGTAAATCCAATGGCCCAAAAAATGCGGGACTTTATTTTTGTTGTTTTGATGGAAAATGGATTACATCCAAAAATTTGGAAGACTGGCGAGATAGTTTTGCCTTACAATGAAACAGAAAAATTCAGGGAAAGAATTGGCTCTGAAAGGCTTTTTTCTTAAAAAAAAATCAATTTTTTTATCAAAAGAAAGGCTTGCGGGAGGGAGGATTCGAACCTCCGAAGCCACTAAGGCACCAGGTCCTAAGCCTGGCAGAATTGACCGCTATCCGACTCCCGCATTTCCCTTTTTCGCCAAGAGTCGGTTTTTTCCCCAAGGCTTTTTTGCCCAAGCAAAAAAAGCTTTCTTTCCCAAGGCTTTCTTTCTTTAGAAAGAAAGGCTTTCCGACTCCCGCGGGAAAAGTAATTGCTTATAATAAAGAAGGGGCTGGCAAAGAATTAAAGCATTGCCTTTGCCTGTATGCTGCCAAGCTGTTTGTTTAATGCACTTTTTCCTTTAGCCATTTGCCCAGCTTTCTGGTTGCAATTGCTCTCTGCAGGAATGAAAGCTTTTCTTTTTCACTCATTTCCGCAAGAACCCTTTTGTCGCCATCAGGAATAAAGATTTTGTTGTAAGGCATTGTGTCTGCATTTGGATTTATTATTTTTTTTGAAAGTTTGCCGTGCATTTTTCCTTCAAAGAAGCGATAACTTTCCGGGCTTTCAATAAAGCAAATTACGGTCTGAAAGTAGCCTTTCCTGCTTTTTCCGGACGCAAGCTTGAGGATGCCTTCAAGGCCAATCCTTTCAACGACCCATTTGGGGTTTGTTCCGGGAAAGCCCTTGTAGGCCTCCATAAAAAAGCCAGTGTCTTCAGCAATCAGAGGCTGTTTGAGCTTTGCAAAGGCCTGTTTTGCCTTGTGCAATGCAATTTCTTCCAGCGAATCCGAGGGAATTTCCACCAAATCCATTTTTTCCTGCCCAAGTTCAATTCCAAATTCGGCAAGCACTTTTGAAACCTCGTCAAACTTGTGCCTGTTTCCTGTCGCAAACAAAAGCATTTTTCTTCACCTGAAGCCGGAATTTCACTGCATCTGTTTTAAGCTGTTAAAAACCACCGATTAAAACCGGCGGCATGTTCGGTGGTTTTTGACACACGTATTCCACCCTAAACCACCATTTAAAAATGGTGGAATACGTTGTTTTAATATTAAGGAAAGCGGGGTATTAAATTTTTTCCTTTGCCTTAACTGCGCGCAAGGGCTATTACGTTGAGCTTGTAGTGCGCTTTCTGGTAGCTTAGATAGCTTACGAAAATCAGGAGCGGCGCGGCAAAGTAGAAAAGGAAGCCAATCAGGGTTTCGCCCCCGAACTGGAGCTTTATGCCCTGGACAATGGCGACCATTGCAAAGCCAATCAATAAGAAAGTTATCAAAAAGTAAAGTGCTGCCAGGAAATTGTACTCTATATTGTCTTTGGACTTCAATTCAATGCGCCTCTTTAAAGAAAGGGCATTTGCCTTATTTAAATTTTTCCTCAGGCTGGAACTTGTGTAATTGTAAGCGGAAAAAAAGGCTTTGCGCAAACAGGCATATTTTCCCCAAGGCTTTTTTCTCGCTTGCACCCCGCAGGGCGTAAGAAAAAAGGCTTCCGCCATCAGGCGGTTTTTTCCCAAGGCTTTTGCCCGCAGGCAAAAGGCTTCTTTCTTTCCCAAGGCTTTCTTTCATCAGAAAGAAAGGCCCAAAGGCTTTGCAACGCGCAGCGTTGCCTTTCTTTCCCAAGGCTTTCTTTCTTTAGAAAGAAAGGCTTTGCAAAAGCAATAAAAAGGCGATTAGCGTTAAAGTACTGTGTGGTGCTGGCCTTGAAGGAATTTGACTTTAAGGAAGTTTTGGCTGAGAAAAAGGCGATTATCTGGAAAGAATACCAGAAATATCTTGTCGGGAAGACAAGGCCTGCTTATTCCCAGGACAGGATTCAGGATTATAGGGAAGAGGATGCCTTTTTCTGGAAAACCATTTCGGATTATCCTGAAAGGCAGGGCAAGTATGTCAGGGGCGCATTGATTCTGCTTGTCTGCGAGGCAATGGGTGTTGACCAGAAAAAAGCCGCTTTGACGGGCGCGGCAATGCAGGCGTCTGAAGACTGGATTCTCATCCATGATGATTTGGAGGACTGTTCGCCCGAAAGAAGGGGCAAGCCGTCCCTGCAAAGGGTTTTTGGCGAGGCACAGGCAATCAATGCAGGGGATGCATTGCACATATTGATGTGGAAAATGCTTAGGGACAACGAAAAAATTTTGGGCACTAAAAAAACGTTCAGGGTAATGGACGAAATGAACAATATGCTTATGCGCACCACGCTTGGGCAAAGCGTTGAAATAAAATGGATAGAGGAAAACAAGCTTGATTTGAGCGACGACGACGTGTTTTTTGTTATCGGCGGAAAAACAACATATTATACTATTTGCGGGCCGCTGAGGCTTGGCGGCATAATAGCCGGGCTGGATGAAAAGCAGATGAGCGCATTGTTTGAGTTCGGCGTTCCGTTGGGAAGGTGCTTCCAGATAAAGGACGACTTGCTTGACATCACATCGGATTTTGAAGGCCTGAAAAAGCAGGTTGGCAATGACATTTATGAGGGCAAGAGAACGCTGATGCTGATGCACCTGCTGAGAAAGGCAAACGAGGAAGATTTGGGCAAAATAATGGCAATCCTGAAAAAGAAAAGGCAGGAAAAAAGCGAGGCTGAAGTGAAGTTTGTCATAAGCAAGATGCACGAATATGGAAGCATAAGGTACGGCGAGGAAAAGGCGGAAGAGCTCAAGAACCAGGCGTTCAGGGTTTTTGACGAAAAGCTCGGCTTCCTTGGCAGGGAGCCAGGGAGAAGCAAGCTCAGGACCGCAATTGGATTCATTCTTGAAAGAAAAAAGTAGGCTTTTTTGTGGTTTCAGCATTCAGGGTGAGCGCGGAGCAGGGCAAGGCAAGGGCCGGCTTTTTGAAAACAGGGCACGGCTGCCTTGAAACGCCTTTTTTCATGCCTGTTGCCACAAAGGGCTCGGTGAAGCTTGTTTCAAATACAGAGTTGGTGGAAGCCGGCACTGAATGCATTATCTGCAATGCCTATATTTTTTCAGAGAGGCCTGGCACAGGCATTGTGCAAAAGGCAGGCGGCATGCACAAATTCATTGGCTGGAACAAGGGCATTTTTACCGACAGCGGTGGCTTCCAAACCTTGAGCGAAAGCTTTCTCATAAAAGCCAGCGAAAAAGGCGTGCAGTTCAAAAACCCTTTTGACAAAAGCCCCAGCTTTCTAAGCCCTGAAAAGGCAATGGAAATTCAGAACGCGCTTGGAAGCGACGTTGCAATGTGCCTTGACGATGTGCCATTGCATGGGAGCACAAAGCAGAGGCTCTTGGAGAGCGCGGACCGGACCGCAAGATGGGCGGAAAGATGCAAAGAAAGCCACAAAAACAGGAAACAGCTCTTGTTTGGCATTTGCCAGGGCGGCCTTGACAAAAGGCTCAGGGAAAAAAGCTCAAAGGAAATTGCAATGCTTGATTTTGACGGCAATGCCCTGGGCGGCCTGTGCATTGGTGAAAACGCAAAGCAAAGGCTTGAAATGATAAAAATTGCAAACTCCGTTTTTCCCGAGGAAAAGCCGCGCTACCTTATGGGTGTGGGAAGCCCGCGTGACATAATCAAAGCGATTGGATTGGGCGTTGACATTTTTGACAGTTGTTTTCCGGCAAGGGTTGCAAGGCACAGGGCTGCATTGACCTGGAAGGGCAGCATTAACCTGGAAAGCGGAAAATTCAGGGAGGATTTTTCGCCAATAGAAGAAAAATGCGGTTGCTTTGTGTGCAGGAACCACAGCAAGGCGTTTTTGCACCATCTTTTGAAGACAAAAGAGGAAAACGGCCTGAGGCTTTTGTCAATCCACAACATTTCGCTGGTGCAGGGCATTGTGAAACAGGCAAGGCTTGCAATAAAAGAAGGAAACTTTGAAAAGCTCAGGAAAGAATTTGCCTGAAACACAACCAAAAAAAGCGCTTTCTATTTAGCCCTCAAGCCTTTTTTTGATTTCTTCATACCCGCTTTTGTCAAAGCCAATGCCATTGCAGAATGCCTCGCTTCGGCAGGCGATTGAACTGCACCACGCGCATGGAGGGCAGACAACGCACTGCGAAGGGCATTCTTCATATGAAAAAGAATTGCAGTCAGCGCCGTCTTTCATGCCATAGTGTTCAAGGCAGCCGACAATACTGCCAGGCTTGGCATCTCTTATTTCATCACAAGCGGCAATTGACCCCCTTTTTTCGTAATAGTCCTGGATGCACCAGTCGTCGATTGAAGGGTTTGCCAGCAGGCAAACTTCGGGTTTTTTGTTTTCAAGGGCAATTGCAACATAGCAATCATTGCTTTCAGAATCAGCCTTGTCAATGCCGCATTGTTTTTCAGCAAGCTGTATCACAGGGTCAGAATGGTCAACCCTTGCGTAGGCAGACCAGTAAGTGCAGCCTGAAAGCAGGAGCAGCAAAACCAGGCCAATCAAAAGCATTGCCTTCAACAAAAACCACGTTAATACAAGGCAATCAATAAGATTTTAATCCTCACCCACAAACATATCTTCGGCAACAGGGGCAAATCGGCAATGCGGCAAAGAAAGCATGCAGTGCGCGGTTCAAAAATGGGGAGAATGGGAAAAATGAAGGTTGTGCTTTACACCAGCCCGGCTTGCACTTACTGCTATGTTGTAAAGATTTTCCTGAAAAAAAACAAGGTTGCTTTTGAGGAAAGGGACATTTCAACGGACAAAAAGATTAGCGAGGAATTGTTCAAAAGAACAGGCCAGATTACGGTTCCTGTCACTTTTGCAGGGGAAAATTTTGTCAGAGGCTATGATTCAAAAAAACTGAAAGAGCTTTTGGGGCTGTAACATGGGCATTGTTTCAACTGTTCGGGATTTTTCAAAATCAAAATTCAATGTCGGCCTGCTGATAGCACTGCTTTTGCTCGGCACATTCCTTTTAATTCCCGCACAGCCGCAGGAAACGCCGGCACAAGAGGAATTGGCCATAAACTATTTTTACCTGCCGACCTGCCCGCACTGCGCAGAACAAAAGCCGATCATTCTTGAATTGCAGCAGGAAAACCCGGACATACCGTTCTATTTCCACGACGCCTCAACGCAGGAAGGCGCAAAGCTGTTTTACCAGATGGCCGTCAAAGCAGGCTTGGACACATCCCGTTTGGGGACGCCCACGACTTTTGTGGGAAAAACGCCTCTTGTCGGAGTACATTCAAAAGAAGAGATACTGGTTGCTATAGACGAGTGCAGGAAGGCCTGCGCAGCAAAAGGCCAATCACAGCCCACCCAAGAAGTAGCCACAGGATTCACCGAGTTTGACTTGCCATTCCTCGGAAGAACAGACCTCATGTCCTTCTCGCTCCCTGTTCTTGCAATAGTGCTTGGCCTTGTTGACGGCTTTAACCCCTGCGCAATGTGGGTACTGGTTTACCTCATTGCATTGCTCATTGACCTGGAAGACAGGAAAAAAACCTGGCTCATTGTCGGGTCATTCCTGCTGTCATCCGCAGTACTATACTTCCTTTTCATGACAGCCTGGCTCAACGCCTTCCTATTGCTCGGCTACATACAGCCGGTGACAATCATAATCGGACTTGTCGCCCTCGGCGGAGGAATACTAAGCCTCAAAGAATACCTCACCACAAAAGGCGAACTGGCATGCAAAGTAGGCGATGAGGAATCAAACAGGAAAACAATGGGCAGGATACAAAGGATAGTGGCACAGCCTCTTTCACTGGCCGTGTTTTTCGGGGTCTTTGCCCTGGCCTTTTTGGTGAACTCCGTGGAATTCGTGTGCTCTGCAGCCATTCCGGCAGTATTCACGCAGATACTTGCAATAAGCAACATTCCTACAATAGAACAATACCTCTATATCCTGCTTTACCTGTTTTTCTTCATGCTTGACGACCTTATAATATTCAGCCTTGCGGCATTTGCAATAAACAGCAAATACGGCGAAAAATACGCCAAGTACTGCAAGGCCATAGGCGGAATAGTACTGTTAATTTTGGGAATACTGCTGCTGTTTGCGCCGCACTTGCTGCGATAAAAAAAAAAAGAAAGGGCTGCAAAGCCCGCATGGCCAAAGCATCTTTGGAAATGCCGGACATGCACCCTGAAAAATCGAGGCGATTCAGTGGAAAAAGAGGAAAAATCCCGATCCGAAACAAGATTTTTCGCGATTATAACCGGTTTGTTTGTTGCAGTCCTGCTTATTTCAAACACGGCTTCAACAAAAATAGTCGACCTTGGTGTTCTTGTTTTTGACGGCGGAACGCTTTTGTTCCCGCTGTCATACATCTTTGGCGACATCCTCACAGAGGTCTACGGCTACGGCAAAGCAAGAAAAGTTATCTGGATCGGCTTCTTTTCGGCATTGTTAATGGCCGCCGTTTTTGCCGTTGTCGGTTTTTTGCCCGCCGCAGAAGGCTGGGAAAACCAGGCCGCTTACGACGCCATTCTCGGAACTGTTCCAAGGATAGTCCTTGCCTCGCTCATTGCATACTTTGCGGGCGAATTCTCAAACAGCTTTGTGCTGGCCAAAATGAAGATACTTACCGGGGGAAAAATGCTCTGGGCAAGGACAATTGGCTCAACAATTGTGGGCGAAGGCATTGACACGGCGCTTTTTGCGACAATTGCCTTTTACGGCTCAATACCGCTCGGAACATTCTATGCGCTTGTTGCCTCAAACTATGTTTTCAAAGTGGGAATCGAGGTTGCCTTCACGCCAATCACATACAAAGTGGTAAAATTCCTCAAAAGAGAAGAAAAAATTGATTATTACGACTACAAAACAAACTTCAGCCCGTTCAAAGTGTAAGGCAAATGGATATATAACATTTAAAAGGGATGAAACGCTATATTATCACAGGCGATAGGGCAATGAGTGAAATGAATGAAAAAAACGATTAGTGTTATCTTGTTAGTGCTGGTTGTGCTATTTGCTGGAAGCACTTGCGTTTTTGCAGAAAGCCAGGGCATATCCAATAATGGACAAAAAGGAATTGGTGCTGACGTGAACCAGCCCGGCCAGGGAACTGACCAAGGGCAACAAATACAACAGGAAACACAAAACAATGGCTATGAACAAACAATAACAATTCAACAAAGAGAACAAGTGAGAGCCAGCGATTCGGCAGAATTGGGCCAGATGATACAGCAAAGGCAACAGAAAATGAACCAAGAGCTTCAGGGGCTTGGGGCAGACCAGCAAAATATTTATCAAAACCAAAATCGGGTGAGGTTAGCAGTTCACACCCTGCTCGCTATGGAGGACCTTGTTGGAGGAATTGGTCCCCAAGTCGGGGAAATTGCAAGAGATTTCAATAACTCGGTTCAAGCAACAATAAGGACAGAGGAAAAGATACAGGAAAGAAACTGGGTCATGCGATTTTTGTTCGGCGGAGATGAAGAAGCAGCTGGCGAAATTGAACAAGAAGTAAACGTAAACCGGGAAAGAGTACAAACGTTGAAACAGTTAAAGGAACAATGCAGTTGTGATGAACCAGTAAAGGCAACAATGCAGGAACAGATACAAAACATAGAACAAGAGCAAAACAGACTGCAACAATTGGCACAGGCAGAAAAGAATAGCAAAGGATTATTAGGATGGCTCTGGAAATAAAGAATTTGTTTTTACTATAATTAAAGCAATTATCTTCTACAATCGATTCTTAGGCGATTATGGTAACAGCATTTTCAAGAATAGGGCGCCTAAAACCGTTAATTTTAAGGCATTAACACCACACGATACTGTAGGCAATGATGAGGTTAACACCTTCTGACCGCAAGGAATGAGGACAAACTCAACCCTGAGCCGCCTTTTTAATGATTGTTCAATGCATATTGTTTATATTGTTTATTGTGCATCATAAGATATAGTGGTTTTTATGAATGTAGACCTTGGTGTTCCATACGAGGCAATTTTGAAAAAGGCCATTGAAAAAGGCTATGCAGGAAACCAGACAGAAGTCATAAGGCAGGCTTTGCTTTCGTACGAAAGAATGATTGAAGAAGAGGAAGCAAGGCTTGTGAACAAGGGCATTGGATTGGAAATGCAGGAAATAAGAGAAGGAAAGGTAAAGACAAAAAGCCTTGCCCGAATAAAGAAAAAGTACGGGCTGTGATTCAATGCTGGTTGAGTTTTCCGAAAAGGCCGAAACAGAACTGGATAAGATGGACAAGAGCCTGCAAGAATTGTTCATAAAGCACGCGGAGAAAATTTCCCAAATTCCGCAAACAAGGCATCTGCGTTTCGGGCTGCCGTTCAATGTAGAGGAAGTGACAATGCAGGCAAGAATGGTTTTTCAAAAAGATGAAGAAACAGTCTACATCCTGCACTGCTTTAAAAGCCACAAAGAATACGAAAGATGGTACAAGTCATTCAAGTAAGGTAGGCTGTGGCTGCTAACTCAACCCTGAGCCTTATTTAAATTAATTTCGGTTTTTCTTTTTCATTCGAGCATGGTGCTTGAGAACGGCAATCTTAAGGTTGCCATTGTTTACGTTGCGCTGCAGGTTTTGATTTGGATAAAGTGCGCCGCTTTCTTTGTGATTTACGGAGCAGGCCGAGTGACAAACTTCAACGCTTATCTTTTCCCGCCTGACGCGGTTTTCTTCAACTGGGTTTTTCATGAAACCATGCATGTTGCAATACTGGTTCTCGCGCTGTTGTTCGGAAAAAACCTGAAGCGCGTTGAATGGCTCAAGCTTGTTGCCACTGTATTTGTTGCTGTGGCAGTCCACAACGTGGCCTATTGGTTCACAAACTCGCATAGCAGCGTTGCATACAGCGCGGTTGACTTCGCGTCCGACAGCGTGCTGCTGTTCGCCGCGGTGCTTGCGGGCTATGCGCTGAAAAAAACCTGGATGCATTTTGGCAAAAAGAGCGGCAGGGAAAAGGTTTAAATTGATTTAATGCGCTTAGTTCTATAGCGTGATTGAAGAAAAAGAACTTATTCAGGAGCTAAGCCTAGGGCCGGTGAGCCTGGCGCATTTGGAACTTCTTTCCGACGGCATTGGCTTGAGGCAGCACGCGATTCACGGCGTGCCGTTGCTTGAAAGCGGCTACACTGTTGATGATAACGCACGCGCATTGGTTGCATTGCTTGATTTCGGCGAGCTGTTCAAAAAGGAGAGGCTGCGGGCTGAATGCATCAAATACCTTTCTTTTCTGGGCCATATGCAGCTGCCGAACGGCTGGTTCAGGAACACGCTTTTGTTTGACAGGCACTTTGGCGATGAAGAGGGAAGCCCTGACTGCTTTGGCAGGGCTGTCTGGGCCTGCGGAAGGGCTATGAACAGCTGGCTTGACGAAAACCAGCGGATTAATGCAAAAAAAATGCTTGAAAAAACGATGCCGCAGGCCTGCAACTTGGCAGACCCAAGGCCAATTGCTTTTGCCTTGCTTGGGCTCTGCGAGGCTGCAAAGGCGGAGCCGGAAAACAGGGCTTTCCTTGAGGCCGTGGAGATTCTTGCCGGAAGAATGGCGGGCATTTTTGAAAAACAAAGTTCCGGCGAATGGCCGTGGTTTGAGGACATTCTTACCTATGACAACGCAAGATTGCCGCATGCAATGTTTGCGGCCTTTCAGGTAACCGGCGAAAATCGCTTTTTGGGCATTGCCGAAAAGAGCTTTTCTTTCCTTGCGGAAAAAACCGCCGGGGGGGAAATGTTTGAGCCTGTGGGCCAGGACGGTTGGTATCCAAAAGGCGGGCAAAAGGCCTTGTTTGACCAGCAGCCTATTGAGGCGGCAGCCATGGTGCAGGCGGCGACAGCCGGGTTCTTTGCGGCAAGCGACGACGACTACAAAAGGGTTGCGGGCATATGCTTCAACTGGTTTTTCGGCGGAAACAGCCTTGGAGCCGCGGTTTATGACAAGAAGACCGGTGCCTGCTTTGACGGCCTGACCCCGAAAGAGGTTAACCTTAACCAGGGCGCGGAAAGCACTGTTGAGTTCCTGCTTGCAAGGTTTTGCATGGAGCGCCTGAAAAGGCAGAAAATTTGAAAAGCCTTTTTTCCGAAAAAAGCCTTGGGAAAAAATGCTCCGCAAAGTGGCAATAAATATGTTTTATGCGCCACAAGATTTAAATTCGGCAAAGCCGTTTTTCTTTTTATGCAATGCGTGCTGAATTTTTCAGAAACGGAAAACAAGGCTTTGAAGCTTTTTCTTGAAAAATTTGAACAATTAAGGCCGGGGGCGCATGAGGAAATGCGCTGCAGGTCAGGCAGCAGCGTGCTGACCCTTTACTCAAGCGGAAAGCTTCTCATTCAGGGACCCGATTGTGAAAGGATAAAGCTGGAAATCCTTGAAGGCGTTGATTTGGGAAAAGGGCTTGTGCTTGGCATTGATGAAACAGGAAGGGGCGAGGGCTTTGGGCCTTTTGTGATAGCGGCTGTGCTTGCGGAACCGCAGAGCATGCGGGAGCTCAGGGACAGCAAGAAGGTAAAAGACATTGAGGCAAAAAGAAGGATTGTGGAAGAAAAGGCGCTGGCAATCGGGGTGTTCAGCGTTTCCTCAAAAGAGCTTTCCGAGCTGCACGAAAAGGGGATAAGCCTCAACCGCATTGAGGCAAATGCAATCAATGCATTGCACGGTTTCTTCGGCGGAATCGCCAAGGCGGAAACAATTGTTGACGGCTCTCCGTTAAAGGGCTGTGCAAAAGGCGTTTCGTTTCAGGTGAAGGGCGATGACCTCAACCCTGTTGTCGGCGCGGCAAGCGTTGTTGCGAAAAGCGCGAGGGATTCTTCGGAAGACAGGGGAAAAAGAAGGGATTGGGGAAGCTGGGGCATGAAGGGGCGGCACAATGCTTAGCATTTTTTTCGGAAAGGCTTTTTCTTTTGCAAAGCGGTTCAAGGCAACTCTTTTTCTTGCCTTGCTTTTGCTTGTTTCCTATTTTTGGCTTTCGCAGGGAAGCCTTTTTATCGGAAAGCAGCTGCTTTTGCAGCAATCTTTCAGCGTGTTCCAGCCCTGGAACTTTTTTTCCTACATGCTTGCGCATATAAGCGTTTGGCATCTTGCCGTCAATGTCCTTTCACTGCTGGTTTTTGGCTCAATTGTTGAAACTGCGCTTTCTTCGCGCGATGTTCTGGGAATTTTTGTTTTTTGCGGCGCGCTGACCGTTGCCTTTTTTGTGCTGCTTAACCCTTTTGCCGCCTTGGTTGGGGCAAGCGCCGGTTCTTCAGGGATTATGGCAAGCGCCCTTATCCTGAACATCAGAAAGTCGCTTGTGGCACTTGCCATTGTTGCGGTTTTGTTTTTTGCCGCGTTTCAGGCGTCAAGCTTTGCGGTGCAGAGCCAGGAAATGGAGCTTGCAAGGGAAAGCACCGAGCTTGGGGTTGCTTTGGATAATGCGATTAGGGCAGGGAATGCGCAAAAAAGCGGGGAAATCGCAGTTGAAAAGGGCAATGTTGACGCCGAAATCAGCGAGTTTGCCGAGAGCAAGGGCCTTGCTTCCTTGGTTCCCGTTGACTTTTTAATCCACGGATACGCTGCGGTGCTTGGAGCCATATATCTTTTCCTGTTCAGGGCAGGCAAGACCAGGGCTGCAATAAAAAAGCAGGACATCCTTGGCTTTGCCCGCAGTGCCGGAAAATAGTTCCGATTGTTTGCGTTGCGGCAATAGCAGTGCCTTGAAAGGCGCTTTTTGGGGAAAAAAAGGTTTTCTTTCCCAAGGCTTTTTCTGAACCTATAAGGTTCAGAAACCGTAAGAGATGCTAAAGCAGCTCTAAGGTTTTCCGCAGAAAAAAGGCTTCAATGAGAGGCCCTGAAAACAAGGTCACGCAGTTTTTCATCGCTTATTTCCGGAACATTGCCTTTTGACCTGCGTTCCACAGGCTGCACCTTGTCAAGCCTTTGCTTTAAGGCCGCAATTTCAAGCCTTGTGTTTTGCCTGAATTCGTCCAGATCACCGAGTTTTTGGGAAAGCGTTGAGCCGTTTATTTTTTCGGCAAGTGGCTTTGAGCCGTTTATTTTGAGCAAAAGCTGTTCAAGCCTTGCCATTCTCCTGTTTAGGTAATCAATACGCTCCCTTTCCGCATCCTCTTCAAAAGAAGATTTTGTTTCAAAAGCAGGAAAGCTTTGCTCCAAAACAGGCGGCTGCGCCAAAGCCCGGCTTTCAAAAGCACTTTGCCCCGAAACAGCCTGTTGGAAAAAAGCCTGCCCTGCAAGGGCATCCAGCCTCGGCATTTCCCCTTCCGGCATTCGCCTGGCTCTTTTCGGATTGATAATGCTGAGGAAAACGTTTCCCAGCAAAAGGGCCAAAACAAGGACTGCCAAAAAAACCGTTTCAAACATTGCTATTCTCCCCATAATAACCTGCGTGGCTTGCTTTTTTAATTGTTTTTGCCGGAGCCTAAGCAAAGCAAAAGTTTATTAAGAATTACCAGTGGTAAATTTATTCTGGCGCCTTTTAGGCATGATTGCTTTTTTGGGGTGAAGAATTTGGTCGGGAAAAAAAAGGCGGGAAAAAAGCCTGCTGAAGAAGCCAATGCTGCTGTGGCCGTGAAAAAGGCTGAAAAAGAGGCTGTTGCCGAAGGCAAGTTTTCCCCAGGCTTTTTTTCAACAGAAAAAAAGGCTGAGGCAAAGCCGCAAAAGGCAGGGGAAGCGGGCGGAAAGAAGGCAAGGCATGGAATTCTTGGGTTTTTGGAGAAAAACCCGGCTGTTGTTGCAGGTGTAGTGTGCATCGTAATTGTTGCGGTTCTTGCCGCCGTTATCATGGCGCCCAATAATGCCAGCGTTGACGATTTTTGGAACAAGCAGAGCGGGAATGCCTTGCTGAAAATGATTGTTGTGAGAAGCGACAGGTGCCCTGCCTGTGAGGTAGGCAGTTCTTTGGAGAACCTGTTCAAGGCAAACGGCATAAGCTATGAGATAAATGTTTTTGAGGAAAGCTCTTCCGACGGGCAGGGCCTGATTCAGTCAATGGGCATAGAAAAACTGCCGGCTTTTATAATTGAAGAAAAAAGCATTTCGGACAGCATAGTTGTAAAGACAAAAAGCGGCTCTGCGCCATTAAAGGACGTGCTGCACTATTATGTAAGCCAGGGCGACGGCAAGTACGAAGAAGGCATTTTTATGTTTCCGGAAATGGACCTTGAGGGCGTTGAAGAGGCAAAGCGGGCAAAGCTTCTTTTGGGCGAGGCATGCGGCAACGAAACCAATTTTGTTGTGCAGTATTTTGCCGACCCTTATGACCCGAACACAATCGAATACAGCAGGAGCTTTGAAAATTTTAGGGACCTGCTTGAAAGCAACAAGGACATAAATGTTTCGTTCAAGTACAATTATCTCCCCACATACAGCCAGTTCATGGAAAACAAATACCTGGAACTGTTCGGTGGCAATCCGGAGATTGTGCGGGAAAACATCCAGGGCGCGGGAAAATACCTCATTTGCGCAAACGACGCTTTTGGAACAAAGTACTTTAACAGGCTTGAAAGGGAACTGTATTCCACGTACTGCGGGTTTGATTTCAATGCAGCCGAGCCAACTGACATAAACGGGCTTTTGGCGTGCGCTGACAGCAACCACTACAATGTTTTCATCAACGGCGAAGAGCTCGAGAAGGCGACAAGGGACGCGGCAATATACGACGGCATAATCATGAGCGAATGCCTTTACACTGTTGACCAAAAGATTGTGCTTTCGCAGGCAATTGCACAAAAGGCTGGCATAAAGACCACGCCTGTTGTTCTGGTGAACTGCCAGTACGAGGTTCCGCTGGAACAGGCGCTTACTGCTGTCTGCACAATAAACAGCGGGCTTGATTTTTGCTGAGGCCGCCACTTGCCGAAAAACGCGGATTCAATACAATTCTTTTTTCTGAACGGCTTGAAGCTCTCGGTTTTTCCAAAAGTTTATGAGCCAAGCGAGGACAGCTTTCTTCTTGCGGAAAATGTTGAAATTGCAAAGGGCTGTTCAGTGCTTGACCTTGGAACAGGCTCAGGCATCCAGGGAATAAGCGCGGCGGCAAAGGGCGCGGCGCATGTTGTGTGCACTGATGTGAATGAAAACGCGCTGAAAAACGCGGAAGAAAATGCCGAAAAGGCAGGCTTTTCGGATAGGTTTGAGTTCAGGCAAAGCAGCCTTTTTGATTGCGTGAAACAGGGAGAAAGGTTTGATGTCATTGTCTTCAATCCGCCTTACGTGCCCTCCAAGGGAAAACGGTTTGTTGATTTGGATGGCGGCAAAAAAGGAAGGGAAATTTTGGACAAATTCCTGGCGGAATTCCCGAAACATTTGAAGAAAAACGGGGCGTGTTTTTTCCTGCAAAGCAGCCTCAATGGCGAAAAGGAAACGGCAAATGCTTTGGAAAAAAATGGTTTTGAGGCGAGGGTTGTTGCGAGAAAACGAGTTTTTTTTGAAGAGCTGGTTGTGTTCAGGGCGGGAAAGCGGCAAAGCAAATAGTTTTAATCCTGTTCAGGATAATGGGTTCTTATGCCTACAAATGTTTCCGTTGAGTATGGAAATGCAAAGAATGAGTATGACAGTGCTGTTTCGCCTGAGGCAAAGTTTATTGCACTGCAGAAAATGCAGAGTGCTGCGCCGTCACACAAGGGCGGCGAGAACCTAAGGAGGGACATAAGCAAGAAACTTTCGTTGCTGCGCCAGGAGATTGAGAAAAAGAAGGCGCATGACAGCAAAAAGGGGGGGAGCACCAAGAGCTTTGCCGTGAAAAAAGAGGGCATTGGGCAGATAGTGCTTGTCGGCCTGCCTAACAGCGGCAAGAGCACGTTACTGAACCTGCTCACAGGCGTTGGCACAAAGGTTGCAAGCTATCCTTTTACGACAAAGGAGCCTGTCATTGGAATGATGGATTATTTTGGCGGCATGATTCAGCTTGTTGAATTGCCGGCGATTGTAGAGGGAAGCAGCGCTGGAAAGGCTGATGGCCCGCAGGTTTTGTCGATTGCAAGGAATGCCGATGCAATAATCGTTGTTTCCATTGGCGGGGAAGGCGAAAAGATTGTTGAAAAAGAGCTTTTGGCAAGCGGGATTTCGCTTAACAGGAAAGAGGCTGACAAGATTTTCAAAAACTCCTTGAGCGTGAATGCCTTTCAGGAACAGGATTTGGAGAATCTCAAGGAGCGCATTTTCAGGTTGCTTGACAAAATTCTTGTTTTCACCAAAAAGCCGGGCACAAAGGCCAATTTTGACATGCCGCTTGGCCTGCCATTGCATTCAACTGTAAAAGACGCGGCAAGATACCTGCACAAGGACTTTGAAAAAAACCTTCGTTTTGCGCGCGTTTGGGGCTCCACAACGTATGCGGGACAGCGGGTTTCAAAGGACTACGAACTGAAAAACAGGGACCTTGTCGAAATTTTTGCCTGAAGCGCACCGGCTTTTTATTTTTTGCCTTTTGTTTCTTCCGCTTGTTTTTTTGCCCCGCGAAACCGTGAAAATATTGCCACGGCAACCAGGAGGATTATTATTGCGGCTATCAGGAGAATGATTGGCTGATTTCCCCGGATTTCTATGGATAAATTTTTTTCAAGCAAGTGTTTTCCCAAAGAGTCCTCGAAGCTAATTTGCATCACAAGGGACTTTTTTCCCGTGGCCTCCGGGTCCGGCCTGAAGGCAAAGGCTTTTGCCTCATAGCTTTCGCCCGGCGCAAGCTCGGCGACAAAAACAGGGTCTGCCTTGCTTTCAATTCCTTCAAAGGCAAGAAGCTCGGCTTTTATGTTGCGCACAGGCTCCTTGCTGTTGTTTTTCATTGAAAGCGAAATTGAGCCTTCTTCGCCAGTGCCAAGCAAAGCCTTTGAAACGCCTGAGGAAACCGCAAGCGGGCTTTCCCGCACGCTCACATAGGTTGCGCTCATGTTTGTGTATGCCCCAACGCCATAGTCAACGTAAACAAACAGCTTGTTTGCGTCGGCTTCCGCAGGCTTTAGGGCAACCAGCATTGTGGCCTTTTCCTGAGGCTCGATTGACGCTATTTCAGTTGCAAACACGCTTTTTTCAACGCCTGCGTCAATTATTTTCAGGCCCTCGGAGGCCGAGACCTTGACGAGGACTTTTTTTGCCGCGTCGGTTGAATCGTTGAAAATGTCAACTTTATAGAAGCCTGTTTCGCCAGGGTAAAGCAGGGTTGCCTGCTGGCCTGGTTCATTTGGAGAAATGCTGGCAAGCAGCCCTGCGCTTGCAGTTGAGCAGAACAGCAGCAGGGCAAGAAGGGCAATCACATTATTCGTTCCAGCCATGCACTTCAACCTCTTCCTCGCTTCCGCTCACAAGGCCTGAAAACTTTTTCCTGTTTTTCAGGGCATAAATGATTATGACCGCTATTATCAGCAACACAACGCCTGTGAAAAGCAGGTCTGTCTGGACAACGGGCTCTGATTCCTTAATTCCTTCCGCGTAAACATTGAGTGCATATTTTTTTGCGCTTGCCGCGTTTTGCTCGGCCTGTTCAAATGAGCCGGCTTCATAGAAGGCCTTTGCCTTTTCCCAGTCTGCTTTTGCGTTTGCAAGGTCGGCTTGGTTTTTCCAGGCGTAAACATAGGCCTCGTCGGAAAGCAGGGCCATGAGCTGGTCAAGGCTTCCCTCGCCTGTCTTGTCCAAAATCTCCTCATCCATCCCATAAAGGGCCTGCATTGCATTGTTTCTTTTTTCCCTTGTTGAAAGCCCAAGCACCAGGCCGTCAACGTTTGCCGAGGCCCCGTTGAAGACCTGTTTTATTTTTTCCTCAAGGTCAATGGAGGTTGTGGCCTTTGAGCTGAATTGCTGCAGGCTGCTTGGGATGTTGGCAAGGCTGTTCAGGCCCTGTTTTGTCTCAAGCGGCAGGTTAATCAGCGCTATTTGCTGCCTTAGGCTGTCAAGTTCGGCGAGGTATCTTGCCCTTGCGGTTTCAAGCTCTGCTATTGCGTCAAAGGCGTTTTGGAATTTTTTCTGGAAAGCATTGAGTGAGTTTGTGTCAGGCTTTGAAGAAAATTCGGCTTCAAAGGCCATTGCTTCGGCAATATCCTGGCCTGCCTGTTCCGCAAGAGGCTTCATTTCGTCAAGCTGCCCTGAAAGGCTGTCAGTATCATCCTGCAAATCGGAGTAGCCGGCCAGGCTTGTTTTTATTGTTGTGAGGTCAACCTTTTCGTTTTTGAGGTCCTGCGCAAGGTCTGAGAAGAATTTTGCGTTTGCGGCATCGAAAAGCCACAGGCTTTGCTTGCTGCTTGTTTCATTAATCTGTTTTTCATAGCGCAGCACGTACGCTGTTTTTATGAGGTTGCGCTTTGATATTGCGGAATCCGGCAAGGCGGCGGTTTTGTCGTAAACCGGAATGAAGCCGCTTAGGGTGTCGCCGCTTAAGACAGTTATGACCCAGTAGTCCTTGGCTTTGTCGGCTATTCTTACGTTTGGATAAATTTCCGTGGTTTCGCCAGAGTAAAGGAAATTGTTCTGCTGCGTTGCAAAATTTATTGCGTCCTGTGCGCTGATGGCAAGTGCCTGGCTGAGGAAAAGCAGCAGGGCAAAAGCAATCAAAAACCTTTTAGGCATAAACAGTAGTAATAAATAAAGCGGAATATATTAAGGTTTTGGTGAAGCAAAAAAAGCAAACGGCAGAAATGAAAGCGGTGGCAGGCAAATGAGACCGGGAAACATTTGGGGAAGGGCAAGATTCGCTGCAAGGCGCGCCTGGTTCAGGTGGAGAATGAAGCGAAAGCTCGGGGCGCAGATAAAAGAATTGCGAGGCAGGATTAAATTGGCCAGATTGGAAAGAGATGCCCCGAAATTGATGCCGCAAACATTCGGGCCAATGAAAAGGCAAATCGCTGAAAATGAAGCTAGGCTCAGAAAGGCTCTCAGCGCAAATGAAAGGCGAATGCGAAGAATTGAAACGCGCAGCATGGCTGGCGCGGGAAAAAGATAAAAAAAGGCGCTTATTGCAATGAACGCAAAAGTTGTTTTGGTTAGGCCTGTTTATGAGGAAAATGTTGGGCTTGCGGCAAGGGCCTGTGCAAATTTTGGCTGCAGGGAGCTTGCGTTTGTAAGGCCTGAATGCGACTGGAAATCCGGCAAGGCAAAGAGCAGGGCAATGCACGGAAAAGAAATCCTGCTTAAGGCAAAGGAATTCGGGAGCATTTCCGAAGCTGTCAAGGATTGCTCTTATGTTATTGCCACTTCCGCAAAAAAGGGGGGCAAAAGAAATGCAATGGCGCCTGAAGAAATTGCCAGGGCTTTCGGCAAGAGCAATGCAAGAATTGCGCTTGTTTTTGGACCAGAGCCAAGCGGCCTTGCCAATGAAGAGATTGCGGAATGCGATTTTGTTGCGACAATTCCTGCGAGTGAAAAATACCCGACACTGAATTTGAGCCATGCTGTCTGCACAATGCTTTACGCGCTTTTTGCCGGGAGCGGGAAAGGCAAGGGTTTTGAGGATACAAAGCCCGCAACCAAAAAGCTTTTGCTCAAAGCGTTTGAAAAAGACCTTGAAATGCTTTCATCCATTGACGACAAAAAGGCGGTGAGGGCGTCCTTTAGGGCGCTTTGCTCGAGGGCGCTTCTTTCGGAAAAAGAGGCAAAAGCCCTTGTTGCATTCCTGTCGGAAATGGGAAAGGCAATGAAGAGAAAAGGCGGAAAGGGCTGTTAGCAGAGGGATTGCCTTTCGCATGGCATCGCACAAGAACCGAAAGCCAGATTTACAGGCAAAAAATTAACTTTGTAGGCGGATTTCATACTTTATTAATCTTTTTGTAATTTTATTTACTGTGAATATATGCCCCACAAAAGTCATCTGATTATTGAGAAGGAATTAGAGATGGCAAAAACACAGGTTAAAGTAGGCGGAATATATTCTCACTACAAAAACCCAGAACATTTAGTCAAGGTTATAGCGTTAGGGACTCAAGAAGCTACTGATAAATTAGGTGTTATTTATCAAGAAGCAGCTAACAAAAACCTCGTTTTTGTGAGAGATTTGAATATTTGGCTGGAAAGGCCTCTCAAGGATATTCCCCGCTTTAAGCTGGTTAAGTAGAAGGAAGCCCAAAATCAGCGCCAGAATGACAGTGGGCAAATCAGGCTTTATAGGCAAAGCTCTGGGCGGCGAAAGGGTTAAAAGCCCGGAAAGCGCCTTTTCTTATTGATTGACATGGCTATTCCCGAAGCGCTTGGGCGAAGGGTTCTTTGGAGAGAGATTGGCTCAAAGGCAAAGAGCAAGATGCTAAGGGCGGTGCAGGGCCAGGCTCTTTACTGGGTTACAAGAAGATACAGGAGGGTGATTATTCCAATGGCAATGGAAATGAAGATTTCCCCGGACAAGCTGAGGGAACACCTTGACCTTTTACTTAAGAAAGGCGTTTCGAAAAGGGAAATCCCTGACAGGATGGTTCAGGACCTTGAGGCATTAAGGGAATTAAGGGATGCAACAAAAGTAGAACCTGAAAGGTGGAACAAGTTCCTGCAAAAGCACACGCTTGCAGAGGCAATGCAGGAAATGCAGCAGCACGCGCAAATGCAGGCACAAATGCAGAAAAGGGCATAACGGCTTTTTGGGGCATTCGTGGAAAGCGGCTAATAAAATGCTTTGGGCGCAAGCTTGACTTTTGGCGCAAAGCCCTTTTTGAGTGCTTGGAATTTGTTTGGTTCAATATGGAGTTAATGGCGAATTTTGAAAAGCAGCGTTATTCTATGTTCTTGGATAGGTACAAGTTATTTTGTGTATTTTTTCAACACCATTCTCTCTATAGGTTATCTCAATTACCCCTTTTTGGGCCTGCTTTCCTGCCTCCAAATTTTTTAAGCGGTCTAGGAACACCCAATAGCCTGCATCAGTTAAGTCGCCTTCTTGTGTAATTTGCATTGTTCCAGAGAAGCCTTCTTTTCCAACTGCTGAAACAAATTCAAGTGTTCGCCCTTCTTCTTTCAGCAAAATTATATGAAACTTTAAATCAACCATGTCTTTGTTTATCCCGACCAAACCAGTAAATATCGGGTCGCCGGCTGGCTCGTTCTCGCATGTGCTGTAGTTTGCGTTTGGGCTTGTTTCCTTTTGCTTTTCAAGCTGTTCCTGGCTAGCACAATAGTAATTGCAGGTTACCGCCTTTTCAGGGTAGAGCGTCATGGAATGCCCAGTGCCTTTAACCAAAGAAACCGCGAGACCGTTTGATTCACAAAACGCTTTTTCGTCTTCACAGTCTGCAATAGAATCGCAGCTTGCACAAGTTCTAATGAATTTGTAAACCTCAAAACCGTTTATTATTGCCGCTTGCTGTGTTGTTTCGTCTTGAACACCAGGCTCGTTTGCTGTGGCGCCGTTTGATTCTTGCTGCTGGACACAACCACTTAGAATTAAAAAAATAAAAAGCGCTATAATCAAGGGCAGTTTCCTCATCTGAAAGAAATAAGCGTTTTCATCTATTTATTCTTTTGCTTCTCTTGTAACTGCTAACGGGAGTTTATAAAGGGCGTTGATAAGTGCTGTTTTAGGGCTGTATAGGGGTTTTTGCCTTGTTGTTTCCATGTGGCGAGCATGGAAACGATGGTTTCCATGGTTCTTGCGCCTGTTTCCCTGCGTAGTCCGCCTATGATTTTTCTGATTACGATGAGTTCGCGTAGAGCGCGTTCTGCTATGTTGTTTGTTGGTTCAACAAACAGGTGGATGAGGCAGGTGAATAAGCAGGGAATGGCGTTTCTGAGTTTTACTGCGAACGTGTGGTATTCTTTGTGGCCGTCGAGAGCGTCAGTGATTTGAATTGTTTCCTGTTCGAGTTGTGCTTTGAGTTCAACCCGTTTTTCCAGTGGTGGCGGGCTTGCTCGTATGCGTTTCAACTTGGCAAATATTTTTGTGAGATTTTTGTGATGGCATGCGTATAGATTGTATTCGTCGTTGAGTTCTTTGGATTCTCGGATAATATGCGCCCAGCAGCGTTGCTGGGCTGAGCCTATTTTGCGGTAAACTGTATGGCCATCGCTGGTAACTATGCCGTTATAGGTTTTGCCGAGGATTTCTATTGGAACATCACTATTCCGTCGTTTCCGTATAACGTAAATCGTTTGTTGTTCAGTTGTAAATGTCCAAAGCCACCAGGTTTCACCGTCAATAGGCATTTCAGTTTCATCGGCGTACACAACCCTGGATGCACGAAGCAGTTGAATTTGCTTGTTATATTCGGGCGATAAGCCGTATGCAACACGCTGACTAATTTTTGCACACATACGTTTGTCATGTTCAGTCCCTGCCTTGTTAAGGCGTTGACTGCTTTGCGTAGAGGCAACCTGGCCTCAAAGCGCAATAAAACTGTTGTTGCTTGCGCGTTGATTCCAAACATGCCTCGTGGCACATTATTGCCCGCAATAATGTTCCTGTGACAGTGGTTGCAGTGATAGTGATTTATGAGATGCTCTGTAACTTTGATTGGTTGCGGTTCAGGCAGTTCCTCAATAATCCTACGGTCGGTTCTGATTGGCTTGCCAAGCCTGTGCCTGCAGTAAGGGCACTCAGTTTCCGAATGCTCTACGGTTTCAGTCGACTCTGGCTGCTCTCGCTCCCACTTAGGATGACCTATGGGCGCACCCAGCTTGCCCGATGGCTCTCTCGGCTTCTGCTTAAAACGCTGTTTACTGGAAGGCGTATGCGGGTTCTCATAAACACGCAAATGAGCCTTCAGTTCAGCGTTCTCCCTATGCAGAGCCAAGTTGTCTTGCTCAAGCCGAGATATGCGCTCAGACTGTTTGCTTACGATTTTCTCAAGTTCTGCTATTCGTGTAAGCAGAACTTGGTGTTGGGGGTTCTGCATTGAAAAGACAAAAGAACAAACTCATATTTGCAGCTTTCGGTTAGCAGTTACCTTCTCTTGAGCCGTGCATTTTAACTAGCAAAAATAAAGACTTTAAGTGCAGCCTTTCTTTTTTGCAAAGGATTAAATACAGGCGGCGCGTCTTTTTATTCGGGAGTTAAATGACGGGAAAAGCGCTTCTTTCTTTTCTTAAGAGGGCAATTGCCTGTTTTGAAAGGCAGGATATTCTTGGCCTTAAGGGCACTGCAAACAGGGCCATTGAAATTGCTTCTCTTGAAAACGACAAAAGGCTTGCAAACCTTGCCCTTGTTTCGTATTGTTTGCACAAGATGGCAACCAAGCAGCACATTGCAGGTGATGACAGGTGGCGCGAAATAAAGCACGATATCCTTTTTGATTTGAAAAAAGCGGAAAAAAGCGCTGAAGCCGGAGACCTTGAAGAATATGACCATTGGCTTGCCGCAGTCATTGATTCTGTCAGGCAGGCCGACAAGGAACTTGGCTATTATGTCCAGGGCATTTTTGAAAAGGCGCGCGTAAAATATGCAAGCGCAGCATACAGCATGGGCCTTGGCTTGGGGCAGGCTGCGGAATTGACAGGGGCTGACAAAAAAGAATTGTTGAGGTATATTGGCGTTACAAAGATTGCTGACCGGGAAGGGGTAACGGCCGGAATAGGCGAAAGGCTGAAAAGGCTTAAGGGCAAAATCGGGGGCGCAGTGCAATGAACTGCTTGGGGCAAAAAGAAGGTGCGGTGCAATGAAGATTGTGTTTGACGCTTCCACCCTGATTTCTGTGAGCCAGACCTGCCTTGTGAAAATACTGGCAGGGCTTAAGAGAAAAATGAATGCCGATTTTATTGTCCCTGAAAGCGTTTTTTTGGAGGCAGTGCAAAGGCCGATTGAAATCAGGCGCTTTGAATTGAATGCAATAAGGATAAAAAAGGTCATTGAAGAAAACGGCTTCAGGGTTTTGCCTGCGGGCGACCAAAGCCTTGTTGATGAAATTGAGGCAATCGCAAATTCGTGTTTTCTTGCGCAGGGCAGGCCAATAAGGCTGTTGCAGCGCGGCGAAATAGAGGCGCTTGCAATTGCAAAGGAAACCGGCGCGGACGCCCTTGCCATTGATGAAAGGACAACAAGGATGCTTATTGAAAATGCCGAACAATTGAGGGAAATAATGCAGGAAAGGAGAAAAATCCGCATTGGCATTGACACAGGAAAACAAAGGGCCTTTGCCGCAATGTTTTCAGGGCTTGCCATTGTGAGAAGCGTTGAGCTGATTGCATTGGCTGACGAATATGGATTGCTTGAAGACGAGCTTCCGAAGGGAAAGCAGAGCCTTGAGGCGGCGTTGTTTGCGGCAAAATATTCCGGGTGCGCTGTGTCAAGCAGGGAAATAAACCTGTTTTTGCACGGCTCTGGAAATGGCAGGTGATTTTATGGAGATAAAAAGGATTGAGGAAAGGGATTACCCCGAGGTAATTTCACTGATAAAAAAAGAGTTTCCCTACATTTCATTTGACGAGGAAAAAATCAGGAAAAGGATTGAAAGCAACGGCATTTTTTTGTTCAAGGGAATAGAGGGAAAAACAATCCAGGGGTTTATCGAGGTTGAGCTTTTGGAGGGAAACCTCGCAAGAATAAACGGCCTTACGGTAAAGGAAGAGTTCAGGAACAAGGGCGTTGCAAAAACGCTTCTTGATTACGCGATTGCCTTCCTGAAGGAAAAAAAGGTCGGCAGGGTGCTATTGCTCGTGAAGGAAAAAAACGAGGCCGCAAAAAAAATCTACAAGGAAGCCGGCTTTGAATTCATAGGAATGTACCACAGGGAACTGGACAACGAAGAAGTAGAAGAAATGGAGCTTGACATTCCACCGGAAGGCGGATTAAGCTATGTTGGATGAGAGCGTGCCTGCGGCTTTCAGAAAATGCGCCTGAATGCAATCAGTAACTTTTGCCAAACCAGGCCTTTATGGATGCAGGCTTTCCGCACTTGACGCACTTTAAACTCTGCTTTTTTTGCCCAAAGGGAATGCACCTGCTGGTTGCGGTTGTTTCCTGCTTTATTTCAGCTTCGCATTCAAGAGTGTTGCAAAAGGGCGCAAGAATGAGCTTTCTCTGGTCCAAGGCCTTTTTGAAGTCAGCCCAGGAAGAGGCTTCCACGCAATTTTCCTTGAGCGCCTTTTGGGCGTTCCCAAGCATTTCTTCCTGCATTTCTTCAAGAACCTGCTTTGCGCGCAAGGCCAACTTGGATTCTTTCACGAATTCTTTTTTGCCATTGTCACGCCTTACAAGGACAACCTGCTTTTTTTCAATGTCTTTTGGGCCGATTTCAATCCTTAAGGGGATTCCTTTTAATTCCCATTCGTTGAACTTCCAGCCTGCCGAATAAGAGTCGCGCTCGTCAAGAATCGGGTCAAGCGAAGAAAGCTTTTTGCACAATTCGCGCGACTTTTTCAAAACATTTTCCTTGGTTTTGTCAAAAAGAATAGGCACAATTACAGCCTTGTTTTTCGCAAGCCTTGGCGGAACCACAAATCCCTTGTTGTCGCCGTGCACCATTACAATCGCGCCAATCAGCCTTGTGCTGAAGCCCCAGCTGTTCTGCCAAGGCAGTTTTTTCACGCCCTTTTCGTCAAGGAACCCAATGCCAAAGGCTTTTGCAAAGCCCTGCCCAAGATTGTGTGAGGTTCCCATTTGCAATGCCCTGCCATCAGGCATCAATGCCTCAATTGTAAAGGTTTTTTTTGCGCCTGCAAATTTCTCGGAAGCTGTTTTTTCGCCCAAAAGCACAGGAATTGCAAGAAGCCCTTCACAAAGCCCCTTGTATTCATCCAAAAACATCAGCGCTTCCCTTTCGGCCTCTTCCTCGGTTTCATAAACGCAATGGCCTTCCTGCCACAGGAACTCCCTGGTCCTCAAAAAAAGCTTTGTCTGGCTGACTTCCCAGCGCAAAACATTGCACCACTGGTTTATCCTGAGGGGCAAATCCCTCCATGAGCGAATCCACTTTGCATAGCTGTCATACATTATCGTTTCAGAAGTAGGCCTTATTGCAACCTTTTCGTCAACATCCTTCCCAGAGCATTCAATCCAGGCAAGCTCTGGCTCAAAGCCCTTGGCATGCTCGGCCTCTTTTTCAAAAAAGCTCTTGGGAATGAGCAATGGAAAATAAGCGTTTTTCACGCCCCTTTTGAAAATCACGGCATTGAAATAATCCTGAATCGCTTCCCACAGGGCATAGGCATTCGGCCTTACAACCATGAAGCCGCGCACAGGCGCGTAATCGGCAAGCTCCGCCTTCAGCACAACCTGATTGTACCATTCCGAAAAATTGCCTTCCTTGGTTTCAGTCAAGCCCTGCTGTTTTTCTTCCGCCATAAAAACCAATCCAATTTCTTATACCCAATAGATCCGAACAAATTAATTAAACTTTGGGACCTGGAGGATTTGAACCCCCGTCGGTACCACGTTGGAATAACCCTTTCTTTCCAAGGCTTTTCTTGCTAAGAAAAGGCTTTCCCCAAGGTACAATCCTAACCAAGCTAGACTAAGGCCCCTAAGCCTTTTTCCAAAAGGCTTGCGAAAAACGCTTCGCAAGACGTTGGGACCAGGAGGATTTGAACCCCCGTCGCATGCTTGTTTGCGGTGCACTTCGCAAAGCGAAGTGCTTTCTTTCCCCGGGCTTTCTTTTCTAAAGAAAGGCCGTCCCAAAGCACGAATCCTGACCAGGCTAGACTATGGCCCCTCTAAAAAAACAGTGCCTGGAAAGGCTTTTAAAAGACGCCATTTTGGCATAATCCAGGTGTGCAAAAGTAACAGGGGAAACAAGGCAAGGCAAATTTTCACCGGAAACCTCGCCTGTTTCCCCTTGTTTTTAAACGCCTCAAACAAGATTATTTTAATTAAAAAAAAATTGAGGTGATTCTAAATGATGGCATCCAGAATATGCAGGTTCGTTGAAGGATTTGGAAAAGGAGGAAGCATAAGGCCCTTCATGTAAGGGCATTTTTTTATTTTTAGAAAAACCACTAGGCCACATCAAAAGAAAAAAAAGGCCAGAGCGGCCGAATAAGCTACTACCAATGAATAGTAGTATCTTACAATATTTAATTCTTTTGGTGGCGTGCCAGAGCGGTTGAATGGACTTGGCCCATGACCAAGCAAGCTACTACCGGCTTCGAGGGTTCAAATCCCTCCGCCACCGGTGGTTGTGTTGGCAGGCTGAACCATTCAACCAATACAACCATTTTTCAAAAAAAGTTTGTTAATTGGCAGGGAGGTGGGAAAATGAATTTGCCGACAAAAAAATTCGGGGTTGGAGGAATAAGTGTTGCAGTGTGGGAAAACCAGGGCAAGGAAGGGAACAATTATTACACTGTTTCCTTTGAGCGCAGGTACAAGGACAAGGGCGGCGAATGGAAAAGCACTACTTCGCTTAAAGCAAACGACCTTCCAAAGGCAATTCTTGCGCTGGAAAAAGCGTACGAGTTCATTGCATTAAAAGAACCCTTAATGCAAAGCGAGGAGAAAGAGGAAGCGTTTGCAGCAGCAATGGCTTGAAAAAAATGCAAAAAAAAATGTTGGGAGGTGAGCAGTCTGGATG
>Ga0265296_1001041_pt1 | contig 34568 bp, 48 predicted proteins | sample MunlanPumphouse1_FD_189073 | JGI IMG/M metagenome (GOLD analysis project Ga0265296, IMG submission 189073) | Groundwater microbial communities from a municipal landfill in Southern Ontario, Canada - Pumphouse #1 | ecosystem: Environmental > Aquatic > Deep subsurface > Groundwater | place...
CCGCAACCCGCGATGACTGCACCCGAAGCGGGTTCAACAGTCAACCCTTTGACGCCCGCGAGTAGGGAGTCGTGGTTTCCCTTCACCACGGTTACCTCGCCCGCGGGCAGGGCGTCCACGAATTCCGCCATCATCTTCCTCTCTTCGGTTTCGAAACCGTAAACATCGTGCTTGGCGTCCCCTATGATGACCAGGCGCTTCGCCTTTGTTTCCGCAAGCAGGCGCGTCAACCGCTCGGCGGTGCGCAAGTGGTGGAGTCCGAGGCGCAACCCGCGCGAGCGGAGTTCGAATTCAATGCCCAAGTGCAAGTCCGCCGTGAAGAGCGTGCGCCCCACGCACGCCGCCGGCTCGCCAGCGACGAACTTCACTTCTTTCGTCCCTTCAGGCGCGGCGGGTTCCTGTGGAAGTATTTTGCGAGCGCGCGCACGGTGTGCGCGTTCCCCTTCTTGGCGGGAGTGCGCACGGGCGGGAGCGCGAGGAGTCCGCGCGTGAACCCGCGTAGCGCGCGTGCGAGGTAGGCGAGGGCGAACGCGGTGAACGCCACGGGTAACACGAGGAACAGGGGGGGCGCTGTGTTGTACGCTGCCGCGCACGCCACCGCACCCAAGAGCACGAGCACGATGCCCGTGAACACCTGGGCGCCGCGCTTGGCGGGCAGCCTGGCGGATGCCTCGGGGTAGGCCTTGAGGGTGTTGCGGATGCCTGCGTTCGTGAAGCCCGCGAGCGTCTTGATGGAATCGAACGCGGGCCAGGCGACTAAGAGGAGGAGGGCGGGACCGAGCGAGAACGCGCTCGGACCGGGTATGAACGGGAACGAAATCTGTAAGTCGAGAAGGTAGCTAACATACACTATCGCGACCGCGAGCGCAAAGTTGCGGAACAGGCGGCGGAACACGCGCGTCCACTCGCTCTCGAGCGCAGCACCCAGCTTGTTGCCCTCGCGCGCCGCCCCGTTGGCAAGTGCGGCTGAAGCCAGGCGGTAGCGTGCGGGATAGACGCGGGCGAAGAGCGCCGCGATTTTCTCGCGCTTGTCGTACAGCCAGGGTCCCATGGCTGTAGTCAGGATGACCAGGAGGAAAGCCAAGCCCATAACTTCCGCAGGGTTAGCCACGAGCCCGGACGCCGCCGCAGCGATTATCAGGCTGAACTCGCCGATTGGGGTCATGAGCACCCCGCAGTCCACTGCCGACTGGTTCGACTGTCCGAAGAACGCGCCGACCGAGCCGTATACGAGCACTTTGGCGACAAACCGGAGCGCCACGAGCGCCACCAGCAGGGGGACTATCGCGGCTGAAGGCAAAGCGACCGAGGCGCCGAACGAAACGAAGAAGAACAACACGAAGAACTCGCGGAACAACCCGAGTTCGCGCTTGATGCGTTCCCCGTACTTGGTTTCCGAGAGCGCGAAGCCCGCGAAGAACGCGCCCAGCACGCTCGACAAACCCAACAGCGTTCCGGCGTACGACACTAGTATGCCCGCGCCCACCGCGAACAACGCCATCTGCTCTTCCTGCCCGCGCTTCTCAAGGAAGCCGAGCACGGGCTTCGAGAGCTTGTTCAACAAGTAGAACGCCGCGATCACGAACAGCAAGCCGTTCAACGCGGTCGCGCTGAACGAGCCCCCGTGCGTGGAGAGCGTGGACAACAGCACGAGCACGAGTATCGCCGCGAAATCCTCGACTATCAGCGCGGAAACGCACACCCCTGCCTCGCGCGTCTTCATCAAGCCCTTCTCGAGGAGGAACTTGGTGACTATCACCGTGCTCGCCATGGGCAATAGTGCGCCGATTACGAGCGACTCGGTGAACCCGAAGCCGAACAGGCGCGCCGCCCCGAAGCCCACCGCGAAGGCGGCGAGCATCTCGGCGAGAACGAGTGCCACCGCCGCGGCGCCGTTCTCCTTGAAGCGCTTAACATTCAACTCGAGCCCCAAATAGAACATCAGGGTTACGAGCCCGATTTCCCCGAAGAGCGCGGTGAGCCAATCCGAGGGCGCGAGGTAACCGAGCGCCAGCGGGCCCAAAAGCACGCCAGCGAGTATGTAGCCAAGCGAGGAGGAGAGCCCCGTGCGCTTCGCGAGGTAGCCCGCGGAGAGCGCGGCGAGAACCACGCCTCCGATTTGCACTATCGGTAACATCAAATCCATGAGTCAAACGCTTAACGCGCGCCGCGAATAAAAAGGCTGCGGGGTTGGCGGCGGGCTCGCGCTACGAATGAAAAAAACTAAAAAAAGGTTTTTGCGTTTTTTCTATAGCCCGTATTTCTTCTTGTTGATGCGGTGCTGTTTGTAGGAAGCGTACGCGGCTATGAGCAACAGCCAGAGCGGCCAAGTCGCGGTGCTCGCGGTGAACAAACCGGTTTGCAGTCCGGGCGCTTGAGTCGGTTGCACCGTCGGCTCGACAGTGGGCTCGACCGTCGGTTCAATCGTGGGCTCGGGCGTAGGCGTGGGTTCTGCCGTTGGCTCCGCGGTCGGCGCTGCAGTCGGTTCGGGAACGTTCACGCGCACATAATTCGAGGGAGGCAGTATTATGTCGTGGCTGTTGTCCCCGCCGCCGCCTCCGCCCTGCGGCGTTGCCGTGGGTTCGGGAGTCGGACTCGGTGAAGGCGACGGGCTGGGCGTTGCGCATTGCCCGTCCTCGACTTGCCGGGTTAAAATCGTGCAATACCCGTATTGTAATTCACCCGTCTGCGTCCTGAGTTGCGCCATCAAGCCGTCGCCGGCGCACTCCGAATTCTCCCATTCGGTGTACTGGCAGGCGCATTGTTCGCTCGCTTCGTCCAGCGAGTAGCCTTCTCCGCAGTAGAGGTAATTCCAATCGTAAGTAATGCTCGCGGAGCCGTCGCTCATGCACATGCTCCCGGTTACCGAAGCGGCACAGGTGCATTCACTGTTTTCAACCGTGCGTTCTTCCCCGTAAGAATTCTGGTATTGGTCGGTGCAAACGCGCGACTGGTTCTCGACGCCGTTGGCGGTGCATCCGCCCAAACTGTTGTCTATCGCAGTCCATTCGCCGCACTCGTAACTCGAGTCGCAGGCAAAATCATCCTGCGTTTCAACATAATTTTCCCCGCAGTAATCCAGGTTCCAACCGTAAGTCACGTCCGCCACGCCGTCGCCCGTGCAGGCACGCGAGGACTCGACGGGCGCGCAGGCACAGCTCTCGTCTCCCACATTGTCGTAGGTGGTTGAACCGCAGTATTCTTGGTTCCAAGTGTACTCGTGTTCCCTGAAGCCGTCGCCGATGCATTCGAGTGACGCGTCCGACTGTTGGCAACCGCACTCAGCGTCTCCAACCTGTTGCGTCAAGTCGCCGCAGTATGCATAGCCGGATTCGTCCGTGCGAGTTTGTTGCATTAATCCATCCGAAGCGCACGCCGTATTCTGCCATTCAGTGTAACCGCAGGAACATTCGCCATCCTCTTCAGTCTGGGAGTAAGCGCTTTCGCAGTAACCGAAGTTGTATGCGTATTCCACGTTAGCCGAACCGTCGCTCTCGCAGGTGCGTCCGGCTTCCGAGGCAACGCAACCGCATTCCCCGTTGGCAACGGTCTGCTCTTCATCGTAATAATTCCCGTATTGGTCGGTGCAGGTGCGCTCTTGCGTCGCCTCGCCGTCCGCAATGCATCCGCCCAAGCCGTTTTCGATGTTCGTCCATTCCGTGCACTCGAAAACCGAATTGCAGCTCGCGTCATCGACGAAATCGTACGAAGTCGAACCGCAGTACTCCTCGTTCCAAGTGTACTCGTGTTCCCTGAAGCCGTCGCCGATGCATTCCAGCGACGCGTCGTCTTGCTGGCAGTTGCATTCCGCGTCCTCGGTTTGTTGCGTCAAGTCGAGGCAGTAGTTGAACCCGGATTCGTCCGTCCTGGTTTGGTACATGACTCCTTCCAAAGCGCACTCCACGTTAGTCCACGCCGTGTATTGGCAGGTGCATTCGCTTGCTTCCTCGTTCTGCTGGTAGCTTTCGCCGCAGTAGAGGTAATTCCAATCGTAAGCCACGTCGGCAAAACCGTCGTTCGTGCAGGCGCTGTTGCCCGCCGTTGCAACGCACGCGCACGCCTCATCGGTTGCCGTCTGGTATTCGACGTAAGAATTCTGGTATTGGTCGGTGCAGGTGCGCGTCTGGTTTACCGTGCCGTTCCCGATGCAGCCGCCGAGTTCTCCGACGTTTGTCCATTCGCCGCATTCGTAGACCGAGTTGCAGTTTGAGTCCGCCTCGTTTACCGCGTAAGCTGAACCGCAGTAACCAAAGTTCCAATCGTAATCAACGTCCGCGTAACCGTTGCTTTCGCAGGCGCGGCTGGTTTCCGAGGCGATGCAAGCGCATGTCGTGTCCGTCACGTTGCCGTAAGTCGTCGAGCCGCAGTATTCGAAGTTCAGGGTGTATTCGTGCTGCCTTGCGCCGTCGTTGATGCATTCGAGCGGCGTGTCCGTCTGTTGGCAAGCGCACTCCGAGCTGGCAACGGTTTGTCCGAGTTCGGTGCAGTACTGGTAGCCTGAAGCGTCGCTCCTGATTTGGTCCATTAACCCGTCCGAGGCGCACTCCGTGTTCTCCCACGCGGCGTACTGGCAGGCACACTCGCTTGCTTCCTCGTTCAGCGTGTAACCCTCGCCGCAGTATTCGAAGTTCCAGTTGTAATCCACATCCGCAAAGCCGTCGTTCGTGCAGGCGTTCGCGCCCGCCGCGGCGAGGCAGTCGCAATTCGCGTCGTCCGCCGTCTGGTATTCGGCGTAACTCGTATCGTATTGGTCGGTGCAGGTGCGCGTCTGGTTGGCGGTGTTGTTTCCAACGCAACCGTTGATTTCGCCGACATTCACCCACGCGCCGCAATCGTAAACCGAGTTGCAGTTTGTGTCGGGTTCGTTTTGCACGTGGCTTTCTCCACAATAGTCGGAATTCCACGTGTGTGCATATTGCCTAAAACCGTCGCTGACGCATTCGAACGGCGTGACCGTTTCCTGACATGCGAGTATCTGTAATGCCGCGGATGCCGATGCGGAGCTGTTCGCTTGCGCAGTATATACTCCAAAGCCGGTGGCGTTGTTCGTCAGGTTTCCGGCGGTTGCATTAGGGCCTACGGTAACGTTGAATACTATGCTAACTGTGGAGCCGTTCGAAACGTTCGGGAAGAACCACACTAGGTTGTTGCCGTTTATTGTCGGGATGTAATTCGAGGAATCGTCAACGTAACTCAACGAAAACGGCAGCGTGTCGTTTACGGTTATGTTCAGGGCGGTCTGCCCGGTGTTGTTTGCGATTATCGTGAAAACCGCGGTTCCGCCGAGGTAGGCACTGTCGGGTTGCACCGTCTTCACCAGGGAAAGTTCGGGAACGGGTAGGAACGGCGGGTTCTGGCCACCCTGGTTGGGCCAATCAGCTCCGCCCGACGGTTGCTGGCAGATGTTGTTCTCGCTTTTGTCCGTTATCCACCAAAGCGTCTGTGCGCCAGCGTTGTTTATGCTCGAAAGCTTTATTGCAAGGTCAAGGTAATTGCCGGTTATGCGCTGGTCGGCTATGCTGGTATTGGTAATTCGGTAGGCTGCCCAGTTGATGCCTCCAGTCTGGCACGGGTCCTGAAGCGGAATTAAGTATACTTCGGCAACGTTGTTCGGCGTAATCATGTCCCTTGCGACAAGCAGATATTCTGCGCCGACAATGCTCGCGCCCTGTACGTGTGCATCCCCGTTCTGGTCGATGAACCATTTGTATAGTGGATCATCACAATTGCTTCCAGACGGATTGAAGTTTGGCTGGACTTGGGTGTTAAGGCGGAGGTATAGATAATCTGAGTCTATTTGTGTGTAAGAATTGAGAACATCCATGTTTGCGCAGTTGGTGTCGTCCGTGTCGCTCGCGAGGAAAGTCCACGACGTCGGCCAGGTAACTGCACTAGCGAACGCGGCAAAGCCGAGGAACGCAATAAATACTAAGCTTATCCACCGATTAACCACAAAACACCCACTCCTTTTTCGAATGCTAGAATCTAACCGTCAAAAAATAAAGATTCAAACTTTACAAGTATTACTCAACCGTATTTAAAACCCTTTCCACCAAATTAACTACTTGTTAATGGTTTCATTTCGGGTTGAATATGCTTGTCCCGGCGGCTTTGAGCGTCCCAGCCGTCTTCGAGGTTATCGGGCCCGAGTCCGAGCCGTAGCCGAACCAGTGCGTTTCCCCTGCGTCGTAGGGGTAATCCGCGCCCGAGTCGCCGAACCCGTCGGCGTTCGAGTCGTAAATCGCCCAATCCAGGATGTCCGAATAATAGTTGCCTTGCGCCACGCCGCCGACTGCGGTGCTGAACGTGTTGCCCGCGTTCGAGTTGTTCACGTAGAACCCGGTCGGGTTCGTGAGTACGTTCGCGTAAACGCTGTTTCCACTGGCAGCCGCGCCGAAGTCAAAGCCGCGCGCGCTCGTGATGGTGTTGTTGCGGAACAGGTTGTTCGTCGAGGCTTCCGTCACCCAGAAGCCCGCGTAACCGTTCAAGAGGTTGTTGTACGAGAAGTTGTTGGAGGAGGACAGCCAAACGACTACGTCCAAGTGTTCGTTGCCCACGAAGTTGTTGAACGAAATCGTGTTGCCGGTGGTTGGAGCGCCCGAGGAAACATCGTGGATAAGGAGTCCATACCACCCGTAAGCCATGGTGTTTCTGGACACTATGTTGTTCTTCGAGGCGGACCCCACTTCTATCCCGTTGTTGTAGCCGTATGAGATGTTGTTGTAGGATATGTTGTTGTAGTCCGCGGAGTTGAGTAACACGCCGTTCTGGCAGGCGTACATCATGTTCCCGTAAACTTTGTTGTTATCGCCGTTCTCCCCGCTGAATTGCACTGCACGCGCAGTCAAGCCGTGGAACAGGTTGCCCTGCACCAACGAATTCGAGGTAAACGTGGCGGTGACTCCTTTTTTGCCGCCCTCAAAGGTGTTGTAGGATACGTTGAGTTGGTTAACGCCGTTCACGTAAACCCCTTGCTCGGAATTCGAGCCGAAGTAACCGCGGTAAATCGTGTTCGTGTCGCTGCCTTGCGTCACGTTCACGCCGTAACGGTTGTAAGAAGAGTTCACGTTCGACAGCGTGTTAAAGCTGCCCCCGTAAATCGAAACGCCCGTAGTCGAGTTGCGCATGGTCGAGTCGCGAATGACGTTCAGACTGTTCGGGTTGCTTTGCACGAGTACGCCCGTCTTGAGCGTTGCGAAAATACAGTTCACGACTAACGCGTTCTTGGATGTTATTTTCACGCCGTCAGGCGCGCCCGTGGTGCTGTAAACCGTGTAACCCGCGCAATCCAGGGTTTGCCAAGTTTTCGTCATTTCAAAGCAAGTGGTGTTCCCGTCCGCGTTCACGTTGGAATTGAGCGTTACAACGTCCAATGCCTTCTTGAAGCCCCCGCACGTTGATGCGGACGCGCTTGCCGACAACAGCAAAGCGAAGCAAGCCAACGAGACGATAAAACCGCGGATACCCAAGTTTACTACCACCCTCGAAAAATTCCTTACTGACTATAATAGTATTACGCCTAGTTTGGCTTTAAAAACCAGGCGGACGGTTCACTTCCGCGCGTGAATCAGGAACGTCACCGCAAGCGCGGCGAAAACAATGCCCGTTGCCGCAAGCGGGCTCGTGACGAGTATCGCGAACCCCGTGGGGTCCGGCAACTCGCGCGCCGTGGCGTTCAACGCGCTCGCGCACGCGGAAGCCAGTATGAGGAGCAACGCGTTCTTCATAAGCAATATTAACGCCCGCCCGCTTTTTAATGCGCTTGGTGGTTTTCCCATGAAATTATTGTGTGTTTGCGACTTGCACGGCGAAGACGCCTGCCTCGGCTACTTGCGCGAAGCGCTCGCGCGGGTGAAACCCGACGCTATACTAATAGCCGGCGACTTGACTGCCCCGGGTCCCGAGTCGTTCGGGAATGACTTGCTCGAATCGCTCGAAGGCAAAAAAGTTTTCGCGGTGCACGGCAACATGGACAACGAACGGGTAATCCGTTTGCTCGGCGAACGCGGGGTTTCAATCCACGGCAGGATAACAAAATTCAAGGGCTGCTCCATCGCGGGCATCGGCGGCGCGAACCCCACGCCCTTCCATACGCCCACCGAATACTCTGAAGGCGAAATCACCCGAATACTCGCGGGCATCGGGCGCGTGGACGTGTTCGTCTCGCACTTCCCGCCGTTCAACACGAACGCGGACCTTGTCGCGGGCGGGGCACACGCGGGGAGCAAGGCGTTACGCGACTGGATTCTCTCCGTGAAGCCGCGCGTAGTGGTGTGCGGGCACATCCACGAGAATTCGGGCATCGAGTCGTTGGGGGAGACGAAAATCGTGAAGCTCGCGCCGCTCATGAAGAAAAGCTTCGCCGTCGTGGAGTGGCCTTCGCTCGAAACGCGTTTAGAATAGCTTCTCGCCGACTTCGTCGCCCATGAAGTCGAGCGCTTCGCTTTCCGCTGCCTGGGTTTCCTCTTGCATGGGAGCCCCGCCCGGCATCCAGTCCGGCACTTGTATCGCTGCGGGCTGCATGGTGAGCGCCTTGCGGTGCGCCTCGCGTATCTTTTCCTCGGCAAGCGACGCGAACTCCTCGTCGGTGCGCCACTCGCCCTCGATTATCACTTCGAGGAATATGGGCTTGCGTTCCGCGAGCTCCACGTCGAGGAGCTTCTCCTGTAATAGCGTGAGCGAGTCCGCGTCCCCTTCCCTGGCGACGAGGAGGACGACGCACGCCTCGCAGTTCGACAAACCGTTCTTGGCGGCGAGCGCGGCCTTGAGCAAGTCGGGTGCGACGAAGAAGGAGTAATCCGTGCCGGACTCGCCGGCGCGCGCAGCCGCCGCCTTCACGGCTTCGCTGTGGTTTTCCCCGTGTACGAGCGCGATTCGCATGAAAAAACTAAACGCCAATAGCTTATTTAAACCGTTGGCGCGCCAATCCTTAACGGGGGCTGGTCGGGAGGCTAGAGGTCTCCTATCAAACGCCAATCCTCTTACGGCGGACGAACGCTTTCGAGAGGGACGGGCGGGTTCGATTGGCCCGGGAGTGCGGCGACGACGCTTTGCCCCGTGTTATGCCTTGTTTTTCGAAACGAGCCAGGCCGGAAGGAGCAACTCTAAGGCATTCAAGGCATGCTCGCGGGAACCAAGGCCGAGCTTGCGTCCGGATAACCAATCGGGTTAACCCGTTTCGAACGGAGGCAGCCCCCACTGCTCAAACAAAAAGGTGAAGGAAAAAATGCACGCGATACAAGTCGGAAAGAAGTACGTGAAAATCAAGGGACGCAAGGCTGGCGAGACGGTCGAGGTAACCAAGGTGCTCGACAAGAACTACGCCGAGATAAAGGACGAGAAGGGCAAAATCAAGCGCTGCAACTTCCTCCACCTCGAAAAGGTGGCTTGAAGCTTGCCTTGGAACGGCGAACAATTGCTCGCCCGCTTAAAACTTCCCTCTGTGCGGGAGCTCATGCAACGCGGGGATTACGACGAGTTAGTTGAGAAATATGGCGACACGCACACGTTGCTTCGCACGCCCATGCAAGAATTGATAGTGGGCTCCAGTATCCGGGAAATAATCGACGTAAATAAATTAACAAGAAAAAACCTTAGGAAACCGTTAGTGGACTTTCTTGACAACAGTCACCCGGATGTTCGCGCTGCAATCGAGAATGGGATTAAATGGTCCCGTCCGTTGACGCCTTTAATGTTAAAGCAACCCGAAGTGAAAACGATGCGCGCTTTTTTCCGTTACATGAATCGGCAAGGTCGCCTCACGCTCGAGGAGAGGCGCGCCCTCGAAAAGAACGGCTTCAAGCTGTGAACAACCCGTGATTACCCTCCAAAAGGAAAAGTTCGCTGCGGGAAAAAAGCCGTCCGAACGCCCTATGTCCGAATTCCTCGATTACTCTATTGTTCCAATCGACAAGCCCGTGGGCCCGACGTCGCACGAGGTTAGCGCGCACGCCCGCCGCATAGTCGGCGTCAAGAAGAGCGGGCACTCGGGCACCCTCGATGCCGATGTCTCGGGTGTGCTCCCCGTGCTCTTCGGGAACGCCTGCAAAGTCGCCGGGCTCCTGTTGCGCGAGGGCAAGGAATACGTTTGCGTTTTCGAGTTGGGTGCGCCCGTCGAACGGAGCGAACTCGACGAAGCAGTCGCACGCTTCCGCGGTCCCATCTACCAGTGCCCACCGGAGGCGTCCGCCGTAAAAAAAGAGTTGCGCATCCGCCGCATTTACTCCTTGGACGTGCTAGAGCACACCGGGAAGTGGGTTCTATTCACGGCGAGCGTCCAGCACGGTACCTACATCCGCAAGCTCTGCACCGACCTCGGGGAAGTCCTAGGCGTGGGCGGACGCATGGCGGAACTCCGCCGCACGCGCGCGGGCGGCTTCACCGAAGCGCATTGCGTTACGCTCCAGGCGTTGTCGGATGCGGTTTGGCTCTGGCGCGAGCGCGGCGACGAAACCGAACTCCGCAAGATGCTGCGTCCCGTTGAAACCGTTCTCTCGTTGAAGTGCGTGGTGGTGAGCGACGGCGCCCTCAAGCCCGTCACTTCGGGGGCGAACGTGGCGATTCCCGGCATCCTCTCGCTGGACGAGGGAATCGAGCGCGATGACATCGTGCAAATCCTTTCGGGGAAGGGCGAGTTGGCGTGCATCGCGAAGGCGCTCTATTCCACCGGGGAAATCAAGGCGCGCAGGAACGGCATTGCGTTCGACGTCGAGCGCGTGATACGCGCTTTTTAATTCGTTTCGCCAACAACGTATGATGAACGCGGAAATGTTCAAGGAGCGACACCCCGCGTTTCACGCGGCGCTATTTGTGAACGGCTTGACTTTCGAAGCCGCGAATCGCCTTAACTTGTGGCACGGCAAGAACCCCGAGCGGCCGGGCGCGTTCACCGCGTTTCCCGCGCCCGAGCACGCGCAAGAATACGAATTGGTGTTCAAGGGGGAACCGAGGGCTCCCGAGGAAGTCGAAGACCTTAGACTGCGTTTGGCGGCGTTGATTGAAAAACAGGCGGGTCCGGTGAATGGTTTGAAGATAAGCTCGGTTTTCCTCAAGCACGACTCGAAGGAAGGCAAGCCCTTCCTCCTTGCGAGCGTTTTCCTTAGGCGACCGCACGAATAGCTTTTAATTGCCGCTCGCAGCTTAATTCCTCATGACTCCGCCGCGCGAAATGCAAAGAGGCTCGAAATCAGTCGAAAGCTCGGAACCTGTCGAATTCCAGGAAGGCCACAATACTAATCCTCTTAAGCAAAAAGTAACGTTTGCACAAGTTTTTCCAAAACTTAACAACGCAATCCGGGGGACGGGACTCGAGTTAGATGGAGTAAAATATATTGCGCAGCGCGAAAAAGAACGAGTCGCCGATGCGCTAGTCCATCCCGATACGGTTATTGCAGTATACAAATTATGGGCTAACGACGGCGACCGCACGCCCATGAATGCGCAAGTGCCAGTAATGACCAATGCATTGTTAAAAATATTTCGCGAGCACAACCGGTCCGAACACGATTGGATGATAGAACATTCCGGGTTCGTTACTCCTCCCAAAGGGCAGACTGAACCCGAATGGGTTATAACCATTCGCAAGAAATTCCCGCAAGTGGAAAAGGGTTCCGAATAGAAACGCTTTTTAATCCGGCGCGACGCGAGTATTGAGTAAGATCGAAAGCTGGAAGCTGTAACCATTAAAAGCCTCACGGCACCAAACTGTTTTGGTTGCCGGGATGGCAGAGTGGTAATGCGCACGCCTGGAAGTCTTTTGATTGGATTGCCCCGAGTGAAAAGCGTTAGGGGTGTACCAACGAGGAACCGTAAAGCGTGTGGCCGAAAGGCCTCCTGAGTTCGAAAGCATCGCGTTCCTCCCGCGAAGGAAGAACAAGAGCCGAGCGTCTCAGTCCCGGCGCTCCAATTTGAAAGCGGACGAAACAATAGTTAAGAGGTAGCATTCAAGAAATGGCGAAACCAGGTGCACAGAAGGCTGCGGGCAAGGGTCCCCAAGCCCAAGTGATCTCACAAGAGCTCAAGAAACAGGAGAACGCGAACTTCAACGGCATCGTGCGCGTAGCCGGTCAGGATTTGAAGGGGCACTTGACGCTCGACCGCGCGTTCAGGCGCATCAAGGGCGTGGGACACAACCTCGCCTCGAACATCGCCATCGTCGCGCGCGAACAATTCGGTTTGAACGCGGACGAACTCGTGGGCAACCTCACCGACGAACAGTTAACCAAGCTCGAGGATTTGCTTAAGGACCCGGCAAAGCACGGGATTAAATCATTCATGTTGAACCGCCAGCGCGAACTCGAAACCAACAGGCAAGCCCACCTCGTGGGAACCGACTTGGATTTCGCGCGCAGGCAGGACATCGAACGCGAGAAACGCGAGCGCACCTGGCGCGGCTGGAGGCACTCCATCGGACAAAAAGTCCGCGGACAGCACACCCGCACCACGGGACGCAGCGGAATGAGCGTAGGCGTGCTCAAGAAAGCCGCGAAAGCCCAGAAGGGAGCCGCAGCCGAAAAGGCGCAGGATTCCGGCAAGTCCGCGGCAAAGGAGAAGAAGTGATGATGCATGGGTGACCCCGCAAAGAAACGCAAGACGTACGAAAAGCCCAAGCGCCTCTGGGATGCAAAACGCATCTCCGACGAGAAGGCGCTCCGCGAGGAATACGGGCTCAAGAACGCCCGCGAACTCTGGAAAGCCCAAACGATTCTTCGTAAATTGCGTCGCGAGGCGCGCCGTCTACTCGCCAAGAAGGGCGGGGACGCTGAGAAGCGCTCTACCCAGTTGCTCAAGCGCGTGCAGGGGCTCTTCGTGTCCAAACCCGGCGTCACAATCGACGACGTGCTCTCGCTCGAATCCCGCGACATACTTGAACGCCGCCTTCAAACCGTTGTCATTCGCAAGGGTTTCGCGTTGACGCCCAGCCAAGCCCGCCAATTCATCACGCACGGGCACATCGGTGTTAACGGCAAACGCGTTTCCGCGCCCTCTTACGCAGTCAAGTTCGTCGAAGAAGCCGGTGTTGACTGGTACGGCTCGCCGATTAAAATCGGGCAACCCGAACCAGCACCCAAGGACGCGAAAGCCGTTGAAAAGGACGACGAGGAAGACGAGGAAGAAGACGAAGCAGAAGAGAAAGAGGAAGCGAAAGTTGAAGCTAAATTGGAAGTGAAGACAGAATGAGCGACGACGCCCTCCCAGTGGAAAAGGAAACCAAAGCCCCGGCAGACGCCCAGCAAGCCGCGCAAGTGGAGCGCGCGTCCATGCGCCAACCGCGTGGCCGCCGCCCGTTTGAACAAGGCGAAGGCGCCCGCGCCGAAGGACGCTGGGGAGTTGCACACGTTTACTCGTCCAAGAACGACACGATAATCACGATAACCGACTTGAGTGGTGCCGAAACAATCGCGCGCTCGAGCGGCGGGATGGTAGTCAAGAGCCACCGCGAGGAAGGCGGGGCTTACGCTGCCATGCAATGCGCGTTCAACGCCGCGAAGCAGGCGCAGGAACGCGGGATTACGAACATTCACGTTCGCATGCGCGCCCCGGGCGGGCACCAGACAAAGACGCCGGGTGCCGGCGCACAGGCGGTCATCCGCGCGCTCGCGCGCTCGGGTTTACGCATAGGCAAAATCGAGGATGTTACGCCGGTTCCCACGGACACCACCAAGCGTCCCGGCGGGAAGCGCGGCAGGAGGATGTGAGTTAATATGAAATTCGTTCTCCTGGAAGACACGGGCACAAAAGCGCACTGGCTAGTCCAAGGCGCCACCCCCGCGTTGCTCAACGCCCTCCGTCGTGCGATACTCGCGGACCTCGAGGCATTCGCAATCGACTCCGTGGATATGTTCGAGAATACTTCCCCGTTGTTCAACGAGTACGTAGCGAACCGCGTCGGCCTCGTGCCGTTGACATTCGACGACTCGCTCGCGGACGACGCCCAGGTGATTTTCACGCTCGACGCCGAGGCAGTGGACGAAGACCGCACGGTTTACTCTTCCGAGTTGCAGACGCAGGATTCGGGCGTAATCGTTTACGCCCGCAACATCCCCATCATGCGCCTCGGGAAGGGACAAATCCTGCGCCTCCAGGGCACCGCAATCAAGGACACCATGGAGAAGCACGCCAAGTTCCAGTCCGCAATCGCGTCGTACGGGCACTTGAGCGACTACAAGCTCTCCGAGAAGTGCTCGAAGTGCAACGCACCAATCGCGGTGCGCCTCCCCAAGACAATGTTCGCCAAGATAAAGGAGAAGCCCGTGCAAAGCGAGTTGTGTTACAAGTGCGAGGACGCGGTTTACGCGAAGAACCCCGAGAAGCACGACAACTCCGAGGACTTCATTTTCTTCGTTGAATCTTACAACAACGTGCCCGCCGCCCGCCAGTTAGAGCGCGCGGTGAAGGTTTTGGAGGAACAATTGAAGGTAATCGAATGAGGCTATCGGTGCGCGTGAAACCGAACGCGTCCGCCTTCTCTGCAACGTTCGAGGAAGGCGCGCTCGTCTGCCGTGTTCCCGGGAAACCCGTGGACGGACAGGCGAACAACGCGTTGCTCCGCGAACTCAAGAAGCGCGGCATAAGAGCCCGCTTGGTTGCGGGGATGCGTTCGCGTTCGAAGACGCTGGAAACCGATGCTTCACTTGAAGAACTGGAAATCGCGCTCAAAAGCGGGGGTGGCAGAGCCTGGTCAAATGCGCTGGCTTGAGGGGTCAGTCTCTTAGGAGTGCTAGGGTTCAAATCCCTACTCCCGCATTAACGCTGCCCAAACGGTGAAAAACAAAAATGAAGAAAACGGGTCCGATGGACATTCAATCTCGCAAGCTCATAGCGTTCCTAGAGGAAACCGGACGCAAGAACAAGTCCGGCTTGTGGACGCGCATCTCCTTAGAGTTGTCGAAGCCCACGCGCTCGCGTTGCGAGATGAACCTCGCGCGCTTGAACCGCATAACCAAGGCGGGCGAAACCGTGGCGTTCGCGGGCAAGCTCCTCGGCGTTGGTGCGCTGGACCACGAGTTGACGATTGCCGCGTTCAAAGCGAGCGCCTCCATCAAGGGCAAGATAGGTGCATCGAAGCTGATGACGCTCCGCGAACTCGCCGAGAAGAACCCGACTGGAAGCGGCATCCGGATAGTGAAGTGATTTTTGATTATGAACGAAACGCTCGTAGTGAATGGGGATAACGCGGTAATCGGCCGCCTCGCGGCTTGGACCGCGAACAAGCTCTTGACGGGTAGCACCATCGTGATTTACAACACCGAGAAAACCGTTTTCTCGGGGAACGCCAAGAAAATCGCGGTGCGCTACAAGGAGAAACGCGACATCCAACTCAAAGGCAACCCGGATAATTCCCCCAAGATACCCCGTCGTCCGGACTTGCTCTTCAAGCGCGTGGTATTCGGGATGCTCCCCACCTCGCGCAGGAACACGCGCCGCGACGCCCTCCGCAAACTCAGGTGCTACCTCGGCGAACCCGACGCGTACAAGGGAAAAGGAGTGAAACCCGTGAAGACTGGCGACAAGCTCCACGGAAAAAGCACCACGATGCTCGAGATAAGCCAGCGCCTCGGCTGGGACAAAATGTGATTAAAAATATGACTGAACCCGCTGCACCCAAAAAGAAGAAAGCCGCTCCCAAGAAAAAGAAGGAGACCTTCGCGATAATCCAACGCGGCAAACGCAAGCGCGCCATCGCGCGCGCCACGCTGACCGCGGGTTCGGGCCGCATCACGGTGAACCGTTTCGAACTGAGTGCGTTGGAGAACCCTTACTTCGCGGCGGTCATTAACGAGCCGCTCGCGTTCTTCACCCCCGAAGAACTTGCGAAAGTGAATGTGGACATGATAGTCATAGGCGGGGGCGTGATGGGGCAGGCACAGGCGTGCCGCACCGCACTCGCGCGCTGCCTCTCCGAACACTACAAGGACGACGCAATCAAGCACGCCATGCTCGAGTGGGACCGCTCCCTGCTCGTCGAGGACTCGAGGCGTGTGGAGCCGAAGAAGTTCAAGGGCCCGAAAGCCCGCGCGCGCTTCACGAAGTCGTACAGGTGAAAACAACATGTTAATACCGGTTCGCTGTTGGACTTGCGGGAAACCCGTTGCCGAGCACTGGCGCGAGTACAAGGAGCGCGTGGACAAGGGCGAGTCCGCCGAGAAAGTACTCGACGACCTCGGTCTCGATCGTTACTGTTGCAGGCGCATGCTCGCGGCGGAACCGAACCTCATCGAGGAAATCCTGCCCTTCAAGCGCTTTTAGGAAGAGCTATAATTCCTGTCGTCCTTTATTCTTGAAACGGGGGATTGGGGTAGCCTGGCATCCTACCAGCTTGGGGTGTTGGTGACCCGAGTTCGAATCTCGGATCCCCCACTTTTTATTTTTTCTTTTAACGCGCTTACCTGGTTTTGACGCGCTTGCGGGTGTCCGGAATCTCGGCGCCCTTCACGGTGGGAAGCTTCGAGAGTATTTTATCGAAGCGCGCTTCGTATCCAAGCACCTTGATGGCTTTATGCAGGTTGTAGCGGGACAACGACAATTCGTTATTCTTGAACAATGCCCGTAGTTCCTCGCGGCTTTCAACCGGCAGGCGGGCGTCTTCAAGGCGCGTGTTGACGGTTGCCGCCAGTATGTCAACAAACCTACGATTAGTTCTATCCAGCGACTCCAAGTCGTCGTAGTGCAGGTAACCGTGGTTCGTGGTCGCACCCACCACTCGCGATGGATTCCGCGCGTTCGCGCGAGTCCGCGCCCGTCACGGCGACCACGAATTCGTCTCCTCCCTGGTGGAACACTTGGTTTTCGGGGATGTTGTGCGCGGACGCAACCGCGTCAATCACGCGGGCGGCGCGATCGAGCATCACGTCGCCGTAAGCGTAACCGTGCACCGCGTTCGTCTTCTTCAACGCACCCAAGTCAAGGTGGATGAATGTGACCCCGAGTTTAGGGTCAATCGGTTTGCCTTTTTTCACCAACCTCAATAACGGGTTCCAGAAGTTTTCGCGTTTCCTCTGCCACCGCGGCAAGAACGAGTCGAAGGACAGACGGTTGTCTATTCCGGTAACCGGGTGGGTGCCCGCGGTCTTCTCCGATTCCTCGGAATGCCAGTTCGAATCAATCAACGCGGTTTTTAATTTGTTAAGCCGTTTATTTGTTAAAAAGTAAAACCGTTTGTTGCCGAGTTCTTTCAAAAGTTCCTGGTTTCTCTCGCGTATAGCTGCGCCAGTAACCCTGAGCACGTGTAAGTCCGTGACTTCCCGTCGTTGGCGCGGCATGAATAAACCGTTGGCGACGCGAGTTTAAAACGCGTTTCCCGCCCGCTTTCAGCGCCGCATCCTGGGGCGCGAGATTCCCGACTCGAGTCTAACGGACGACATCAATTCCGTAGGAAGCTCGATTGCCTTCACACCCATGTTAACCGCCCCCCCGAAATTCGGGCTGGTGCAGGCTAGGGTAGTGCGGCCTCCAGCGTGCAAGACCGTAGGTGAAGCGAACAACCGTTCCCCGATGAATTTTATCGATTCGCATTCGTGGTTCTTGGTGGGCAGCAAGTTGAATCTTCCACTGTTTCCGAAGACGATTTGGGAGGAATTGTAGCTAAACTTTGGTTGGAACTCCTCGTCCAGCAAACGCCTGGGTTTCCGCGAACCCCAATCGTACCCCCCGAGGAACGAGTAGTCTGGACGATTAATCACCAAGTGGTCCTCCATTTCCGTGAACGCGTTGAATTTCAAATACTTCTTCAAGTTAGCCGGCAGGATGTCATCGTCCACTTCCACCCACAACGCGGGACCGCCGTTCGTCAAGGTGCGCGCGTAACACAGCGAGGCGTTCTGCGCACCTCCCGTTCCGAAACGCCGCGTTCCCTTCGGGGTGGTGTGTGAGAATTCCTTGCGGTTGAACACGTCGTGCGCCAAGTGCTTGGGGTTCATGTGGTGGACGAACACGCCGTAATCGTTCCCGACGCGGTTGAACGCCTCGGTCCACGCTTGGATTATCGGGGAATGCGATTTCTCGAAGCCGCGCGCGGCATCACTTTCGACTCTTTCCGACTTTACCTGCCCCCGGTAAAACGGGTTGTTGTCCACGATTACGAAGTGGATGTCCCCTGCGCGCACTTCCTGGAAACCGCCGGATGACTTGCCGCGCGGGTTTGGTTCCCAATCCCGGGTTTTCGCCTTGCCTTGTTGCATCCAGTTCGCTACCTGCGTCAAACGCCGCTTGACTTCCCCGCTCTGCGCTTCCGCTTCCTTTTCAAGCGCCTTGATTACCGCCGGGCGGTTTTCGGGTGTGGTTCGCGCCTGCAAGGCGTGTAACATCCAGCGCGAGAGCGTGCTCGTGACGCACGGGCGCACGCTCGGGACCGCGACGAACAAGGGAGTTCCCGTCGTTGGTTGAACCATCGTATCATTTAATCGGGCGAGCGGTTAAAAAACGTTTCACGCTTAACCAGTTCCGAAAAAACCTGCCAGTTGAAAGAAATGACCAAGAACCGCGAACGCGACTTATCGAACTCCATCAAGGACGGAGCCGCCTACTCGGTGGCAGCCGGCGCGGGCGAATCCTACATCGCGCCCTTTGCAGTAACCGCAGGCGCCAGCCCGTCGTTCATCGCCTCGCTCACCTCGCTCCCCGCGCTCGCGGGCGCCCTCGTGCAGTTGATCATCCCGCGTGCGCTCCACGCTTTCCCGAACCGCAAGAACCTCGTGCTCGCCGCCGTCGCGATAAACGCGTTGTCGTGGCTGGGCATCGCGGCAACCGTCTTCCTCGCCCCGGAAGCCGGGCTCCCCCTGCTCTTGGCGTTCTTCACGGTTTACGCGGCGTCGAACGCTTTCGCGAACACCATCTGGAGCAGTTGGATGGCTGCCCTCGTGCCCCTCGAGCTGCGGGGAAAATTCTTCGGGGACCGCAACGCGATAACCCAACTCGTAGCCCTCGTCTCGACGCTTGTCGCGGGCTTCGCCTTGGGTTTGAACCCCGAAACCACACTCACGTTCGCCTTCCTGTTCGTGGTTTCGTTCGCCGCACGCACCACCTCGCTGCTTTACTTGAAGAAAATCAGCGACCCCGCCGCAGCCGTACCCCCGCGTTCGGAGGGTCCGATTGCGTTCTTGAGGAATCCCGCTAACTCGGACACGCGCCCCGCGATACTCGGCATCTCCCTCTACCTCCTCGTCGTCTTGATTGCAGCACCCTTCTTCGTGGTCTACCAGTTCCGCGTCCTGGGCTTCGGCTACCTCGAGTACACGCTATTGTTGATAGTCGCGAGTCTGGCGCGCGTCGCAGGCATGCCGTACTGGGGACGCGTCACGAACCGTTTGGGGAACAAACCCGTCTTGACTACCGTCGCCTTCTTCGCCGTATTAACGCCGTTCGCCTGGCTCGCGACAGGCAACCTGTTCCTCCTCATCCTGTTGGAGGTGGCGAGCGGCTTCATCTGGGCGGGCTTCGACCTCGCGATATTCAATTACTTGATTTCCGCGACCACCCAGGACCGCGTCCCCGGCGTGATGGCGAACTACAACTTTTATCTCAACGCCGCACGCTTCGCGGGACCCCTGCTCGGCGCGTCCTTAATCGCCTCAACAACAATACTCGGACAGGAAGGCGTTTCCGCTGCGTTGATGGGTTCGGGTTTGCTCCGCATCCCGGCCGCATTCATCCTCCTCGTTGCCTTGAAGGAGAACCGCATCCTCGTGCCGCGCCGCGGCGCGCCGGCCATAATCACGATTGACGCAGCCCACCCCACGCGCGCGTTGACCCGCCAAGTCCACTACGTGGGGAACGCCCTGGGAAAATTCACGGTAGCCGGCGCCCGCCTCGTGCGCAAAAGCAGTTACGCCCTCAAGAACAGAATCCGTCGTTGAACTTTTTGGTTGAACAAAAAAACGCGTTATTAAGCCGCCCCGCCCCGAACAGGGTATGAACAAAATAATCTTGCTCGCGTTCCTCTTGCCCGCGTTCGCTTCGGCGTGCATTCCCGCACCCGGCGTGCTCGTCTCGCTCGAAGGCAACTATGAAATCAACTATTCCGCGCTTGACGCGCTCGGCTTCCCCTACACCTTCGAGAACAACACGATAACTTATTACTCGCAGTTCGACGACCGCGTTGTATTGGAGTTGAATGGACACCAACTCGTAGCCGCGCCTTTCTCGGAGGACTTCGAAACCGCTTACAAGCAGAACCAACTCATTGACTGGCCTGGCGTGCTGGCAAGCGAATTGAACGCCCTCGCAAACGCCGGCGTGCTCGTCATCCCGGACGCACTCGATGCGGCTGAATGTGCCGCAGCCTCAGTAGTCGTGGGCAAGAACCCTCCGGCTGAATACACTCCAGCTAAGGTGTGCGGTGAGTGGAAGCAGTACTCGGATGCGGGTTTGAAGGACGGCGCGGACCGCAACTTCGGTTGCGGCGGCACCCTCCTCCAGGGCACGCTCCCGACCGCGGAACCGTCAGCGGGCGTTCCCACAATCGAGCCCGCCCCGCAAAAAACAACGGGTTGGCTCGAACAAATAATCAGTTTCCTCAAGTCGCTCTTCGGCATCGCGTGAGTCAAGCGCGACGCTAACGGTAAACGTCGTCCCGCTTGCCGAGTTTAACAAAAGTTAGTTGGTCGCCCTCGACTTTGTAGATGATGCGGTAGCAAAGGAAGCGTTCACTATACCACCCTGCTTCCCCGCGTAATGGCTTGCCTTGCAGCGGGTTGACGAGTATCTTCTCCATGCGTTTGCCTGCCGCTTCCCTAGCGGGGTTGTCCAAGTTGCGCATTGCCTCGGTGAATCGTTTGCCGGGTATGATTTTGTAATCTGAAGCCACGAATTCCACACTCGCCGCCCGGTTTTAAGCGAAACGGGACGTCGCTTCCACTGAAAGCTTAAATACTAGTTATTATGCTAGTTTTAGTGATAGTAATGAACATGAATGTGAAATTGACTGGGATTCCCGAGCAAATAATGCAGGGCGCGATCAAGGCCGGGTTGGCTAAGACCAAGACGGACGCGTTGACCCTGGGTTTGCTGGAGTTGGAGCACAAGTACAAGCTCTTGGAGCAACTCGAGGACGAGGAGGACGTGCGTGACGCGAAACGCATCCTCGCGGACATTAAATCCGGCAAGGAGAAAACTTACACGCTAAAGGAGTTCGAGAAGCTCACCGGCGTTAAAATCAAACGCTAGCCTTCGAGTTTCTTACGCAACGCCTGCAAAACGTTCCCGTCCCAGGGATTCATATGTTTTTGGATTTCGTCCGCCTCGTCGAGGGTGAACAACCGCATTCCGTCGCCTTCGTTCAACACGAATTTATCCAGTTTGTCTCCTAGGGGCGCGATGTAAACAAACATTTGGATGCGCGTGCGCCCGCATTCTGAGTTGAACTCGCCGAGGAATTCTTGTTCTCCCTCGAGTTTCCAACCGAGTTCCTCTCTTGTCTCGCGCACTAGCGCGTCCTCTGGTGTTTCATTCGGTTTGATGTGTCCACCGAAGAAACCCCACGGCTGCCTCGGGTGCTTGGAATGCCTGTCCTGCAACAGGATGCGGTTGGATTCGTCGTAGAACACGATTAATGCGACGCGGTGGAATTCGCCCATGAACAACAAATGCCCGTAACAGATTTAAAACATTACGCCAGCGATGCGAGTATGATTACCGCGTTCCCCGCGCCATGAGCAATTATTGCCGGGAGCAGGTTGTTCTCGCGCACGTAAAGGAAACCGAACAACAAGCCCGCGGTGAAGTGGCTCGCCATTGCCAACGCCGAAGCGCCCGCGTAGTCGTGGGCGAGCGTGAACAAGGCGGCGAGGAAGAAAATCAAAATCATATTATTCTTGGCGCCCTTGAACCGCAGGAATTCGAGGAACGCCCCGCGGAAAACGGATTCCTCCCAGATGGGCGCACAGAACGCGCTCAAGAACAACAACCCTGCCACGCCTTCGAGGGTATTTTGTTGGGTGTGGAACCCGAAAACCGCGAACAAACCCAGTTGGAGGAGGACTGCCGCAAGCGCGGGCAATAAAATGTTGTTGAACGGCTTCTCGAACCGCAGGTTGAACAAGCGCGAAACGCGTTTCCAGTAAACGCTAGTCAACCGCGAGCGCAGGGCGTAGTACCCCGCGAAAATTAGTCCGAGGGCGGTTACGATGACTGCGGGTAGGAACTCCATTTTTCAATCACTTCTTCTTGTACCCGAAACGCTTCTCGTAACTCTCGTGGTCGAACCACTCGAGTATTATCGAGATTATTTCGACTTCGTCGCCCTTCAGCGTGTACGCGAGCCTCCACGCGTTCGGCAAATCGTACTTCCGCAAGTTGTCAATCTTGTATTTTTTCACGTAAACCGCGGACCACTGCTTCCGCGGCACCGCGACGCCCGCGAGCGGGTTCTCCTTTAAAACCGCGATCGCGCGTTCAATGAATCCGGCGAGTTGCTTCTCCTCGAAGCGCCCCGTTTTCAACTCGTCGAACGCCTTCTTGACGCCCTCGTCAGCAAAGGCGACGCGCTTGACTCTCACGCCACCACCAACCCCTTCAACTTCTTTACGCCCTCGGGGTCCCAAATCCAGGTGATCGTCCGGTCCTTTTCCACGTGAATCTTCCCCGTGTGTTCCAGGTAATCCAGAATCAATAGGAAGGTCTGCCACATCACCTTCTTGGGCAGCGAACGCCAAACCTGCGACACGGTCTTGTCGCTGCGGTGGGCGTAAACCGCCTTCTCCACCATCAGAACCGTGTCCAACCGCGGGTAACGCGACACGTTCTTCGGCTTGAAAATCATTTCCATATTAATCAACCGATTAACTATATCAGTTGATATATTTAAGGTTTGGTTTTGCATCCAGTTGGCGAGGAAAACCGCGTTTAAAACCATTAGTGGACCTAACTGCCAGTGCGGCATTCGGCGGGGAGGTTCAATCGTCTTGGAGCACGAAGTGGTGGTACCTGAACCCGGTGGCGTCCCCGATGTTCCACCTGCAACCGTTGACTTCGTAGTTACCCATGAGTTCGCCGGTCGCACCGTTCAGTTTCGTGACGAAGCTGCTCTCGATGTTCGACACCCAGACGTTCCCGTCGTAGTCAATCGAAATGCCTATAGGGTATTCTCCAGCAGGGTACTCGCCAATCTTGTTTCCGTCCGGACTGTATTTCACTACGCTCTCGGCAGTCGTAGCCCAAATGTTGCCTTCCGCGTCCACCGCCAAGCCGAGCGCGGCAATCCAGTATTCCGCGAGTATCCCGCCGTTGGAGCTCACTTTGGTGACATTGTCAACCTTGGTGTTCGCAACCAGCACGTTCCCCTCCTCGTCCAACGCCAGGAACGAGGCACCCGACTCGAGGTAGTAATCCCCGATGACTACTCCCTCCAAGTTAAGTTTCACCAGGTTCCCTTCGATTTCGCCCGAAGGCGAGCCAGTAACCCAAACATTCCCGTGCGGGTCCGCAATAATGTCCACTGGGTCCATTCCCACGGTGAAAATACCCAAAACGTTCCCGTCCGGGTCGAGCTTCTCTATCTTATCCCCGATGTCAAGCACCCAGACGTTCCCCTCCGGGTCTAGAACAACCCGCGGGTGCGCCAAACCAACCACGAAAGTCCCAATCAATTCCCCGCTCGCGTCGAGCTTGGTGACCTCGCCGTTCCCGTCGCTCCCATCCGCAACCCACACGTTGCCCTCGGAGTCCACCGCAATGCTCTCGGGCACCGCCCCCGCCTCGAACACACCCGCAACCGTGCCGTTCGACTCATACAACTTGGTTACCCCGATGCCGCTCGCAATCCACACGAAACGCTCCAACGAAGCCGACGGCGTTGTCGTTGGTTCAACGCTTGCCTCGACGCTTGGCGTTGTGCTCGCCTCAGGGCTGGGTAGAATGCTCGGCGCAACGCTCGGCGTTCCCCCGTCGCCCAGGCATCCGGCGAAAAGGAAGGCAACCGCAAGCAGTCCGACTAAAATAAAGCGTTTTGTCATAAAACCAGTAACGCGAAAGGGCTATTTAAAACGAGCCAGTTGATTCGCGCGTTCAACGCCCGTAAGCGTCGTCGTGGTGCCGCATGTACTCGAAGAAAATGAAATTGTGTGCCTTGTCCACCCGGAAAACGAGCACGAAGTTTCCCACGTGAACCCGTTTGAACTCGTTCAACGGTTTTTTCAAATTCTTGTAAAAATCGATCGTGTTCTCGTCCCTCGAGCAAACCTCCCTAACCTTCTTGCTTAACGCGTCCGCCAACGCCGCGTCCCTCTTACTTAACGATTTGATTTGCCGTCTTAACTCCTCTGAAAAGTCGAAGTCGAACATTACGCCATTAACTCATCCAATTCCTTGAAGGACATCTTGCGCTTGAAATCGTGCTTTTGACGCCACTCTTTGTCAATCCTAAGGACTTCCTCCACGAATTCTTTCCTCAACTCGGGTTCGAGCACGCTCGCGCCGTACTCGTGCGCCAACTGGTTCAACGCCTCGGACTTGTTCGACAACCCGTAAGCCGCCTTCACCATGTCCAGCACGCGGTTCGAATACGCGTCCACCCTCAAATTCAAAGTCACATCGCCCATAACAATCAATAACAACTACTAACTGGCGGTTATTAATCGTTGTGTTTTCACGGTTTGGGTTGTTTTGCCGGGCTTTTAACCGCTGCGGGACCTAACTGCCAGTGAACTCGAACAACTCGTCAACTGAACTGCCGATACCCGGGTGCATCCGATATATCGGATGGGTTGGAGTATCGGGTAACCGCGCAAGCCGCATAAAACTCAAACAACCTGCCAATCCGCGTGTCCAACAATTCAAATTGTGTGCTTTTACATCATCGCGATATGCTAATTGTTGCAATTATACTGTATTGCGATGCATTAAAACTCAAAAAGCTCGTCTAGCCTTGTTTCGAGCGCCTTGGCGGCAGCTCGGCGGGTTAACCCAGTTCGGCTAATTCCTTTTGGCTGAAACCCGCTTTCTTCAATTCCTTCAATGCTTCTTCGCGCGTCAACCCTTGCTCGAGGCGGCGGTTGAATGCTTCTCGCAGTACATTTCGCTTGTACAATTTGTCTACCTCGCCGGTTATCTGCGGCTGGATTCCGTGAATCTCGTTCAACTCCAACAACTTGTTGTACAGTGCGCCGTACCAATTGCGTTCGCCGCTCTGCCGCGTCGCCTCCTCGAGTATCACATCCCAATCAACACCCGATTGGCGGACTATTGCCGCAATGTCGTTTGCGTCGTCCGGTCGTTCGGTTATGCTCTTGAACAGGACTACGTCTTCGTTCGAAAACATTTTAATCGTCAGCTTGCCGTAAGCGCCCAGCAATTCGCTTCTCTTCGTGATGCTTGAATTCAGTTTCAACGCGTTGCAAACACTCATCACGAACAAATCGACGCGGAAACCTTTTTCTTCCTCCCAAATGCCCGCCGCGCACATTTCCGCGTACTCTTTTTCAACGATCTTTTGCTTCTGAAAACCGTTTTTCTTCAACGCTTCGGCAAAAACACGGGCTTCACCCTCGCTCTCGAACACCAAATCCAAGTCCTTGGTGGCGTTCTTCTGGCCCCGGAACGCCATCGCACCCCCGCCCAGCAAGAACGCAGTCGCCGGTTCTCCCAACGCGGCTCCTATCCGTTCAAACTCCTTTTCCAAACTCGCCTTATCAAACGCGTTTCTAGCCATTTTCATCCACCCAACCTATCGTAATACCCTACCGCCGATTGAAGTTCGCGCAAGTCCGTTTCAACACCGAATTCCTTAGCCAACACCCTTAATTTCAAGGAGTCCATCTTGTGCCCCTTCAAGAATGCGGCAAGCAAGGGCTTGTCTTCCCCGTAAAATTGTTTAGTCAATGCCAGCGCGTGAATGAAATAATCCTCTACTTTCAGCGCCCCCTTTTTTTTGCCGAAGTAGTGGTAATACGCCAACCGGTTCGTCAGAATCCCGGATAAACCGTAATCCCTTGCGAGTCGATTGACGCCCGTCAACTCAAACTCGTCATTCGGGGTTCCCTGTAAACTGACGATTAACAAGTGCTTGCCCTGCCGTTTCAATAACACGGAACCCCTTGTTTTTTCCGTTACGCAGTTGAACATTACCCCTTGCGCGAACGCGTTCACGAACAGTTTAACTTGTTCGTCCGAAACGCGAATCAACCCCCGCTCCTTGTTGATTACGCCCGCGGAATAAAGCCGTTTTAACGCCGCGTACATTGCCGGCCGGGAATAATCGCACTCGCGCGCCAATTCCTCGGGAGTCCGCTCTGACGCACACAACACCACCAGAACGTCCAAGCCGGCGCCCGTAAGCCAATCCTGCAAACGCCCGCGGGTTTCATGAATTTTTTTGAATTCTTGCGCAGAATCGCATAACGCTAATCTGACGTTCTTTTGAACGCCTTCTTTTTTTACTTCTACAAGCGCTTTGCTTTCCAATTGTTTGACTATCCTGGAAACAAACGCGGGTTTCCCACCCAACTTTTCAGCCAATTCCCGCATCGAGTAACCCGTAGCCCCACAAAGCAACTCAAGAACGGCTATTTCACTTTTATTTATCTTCATAGTAAATAAAATGTTAAGTTTAGCTTAATATACTTAACTATTATTTAACTATGTTTAAAACTCGAACAACTCGCCTATCTATCTAGATTTTTTTATACCACGCGCTCTAATTCAACTATGACTGTTTATAGTTTCAACAAGTCCTTCAGTAGTTCGTTGATCGTGTTTCTTTGTTCTTGCTTTTCAATGTAACCCCGTTGTTTCTTGAATCGGCTCTCGTCAAGGCTGGTCAACTGAAAGATTAACGCGACGCTTTCCACACTCAAGCCGTTGTCTTTCGTTGGTTCTAGCGTGAGGGTGTGCGAAAAGTTCGCCCGCTTCAACTCTTTAGTAAGCGGAATAATCATTGCCAACCCGTTTTTGCCCCCGACTATTATCGCCGGCCGTTCGCCCCCCTGCTCGTGGCCCTTCCCTGCCGGCAAGTCCGCCAGCCAAACCTGCCACTTGCCCGCCTTCAACCGTTCCGCGCCTCCCAATCCCTCAACGCCTGTATCGAGGCGGCTTGCCAGGGCGCGAACTCGCGCTTCATCTCCTCCAACTCTTCCCTCGTGGGCTCGAACAAGTATTCCTTCGCCTTGTTAATTCCGAGGGTTAGTTGCGTCTGCGTTAAACTCCTTTTTTCTTCCCGCGTCTTCCTCGTCGCTTCAACCGCACTTAATTGTTCAGTGAATGCGTGCAGGGCATACGTAGCCGCCGCCTCCAGTTCTCCCGCATCCAAATTTTGGAATATTTCCTTGAATTCTTCCAGTGGTTTGGTGTCCGTTTGCGCTAATGTTTCATCCTTTCCTTCTAAGCCATACAACTCCCGCGTGAGCCCGGGAGAGTATGGCCCGCGCAAATACGGTTTGAAAGGGAAGTCCAGCCCTTTCAATCCCTTCAATTGGAGCAAGTAAACGATTTTCTGCGCTTTCAAGCGATCCTCGAATTTGTCATCGTTGAATTCGAAGCCCAGCGCCTTGAAGCACGCCTTGACCTTACTCACCTTCTTCACCTCTTTCCACGAATTCCTTCAACCACGATTTAACGCGCAAGAATTCTTCAAATCCCGCACTCGTGATTCGGTAATTAGTCACTTCCTTGCCGCTCACCGTAACCTTTTCAAACTTAACGTAACCCATCCCGGTTAATGCTTTCAAGTTGGATTGCAGTACTCCGTCGTTGAACCCCAAAGCGGATTGCAGTTCCGAGAACAACGCGCCATGCTGCTCGAACGGCGCCAGCGCGCCGAGTAACGCCAGCCTTGGGAACGAGAAAATGCGTGGGTTCAAACCGCCCCCAGCTTCCACTAACGAAGAGTAATCCATGCGTTCACCGTTCAAGTTGGCTTCAACCACGGTAACCTAGATGGGCGCCCAGTTTAATAAACTAATAAGTTCACTTGAATTTGCGTGTTATTCTGCGAGTTGTTTTCTACGATTCGTTGAATTACTTGCCTTGTTCGAAACCCTCGCCAGGCGCCACGCGGTTCGATAGACGAGCTTAGGTCCAGCGCGGGATATAAAAATACGGGTGCTGTTCTTAATCCGTGCCAGAGGCTGTCGACGTGTTGGAAGCCCTTCGTGCCCGTTTCATTAAAACCTATTCTGCCGTCCCCGGCGCGATGAGAGAGGAAATAATCGCGTTGGTTGACGGTAAACCATATAATTGGAATACGGCGTATATTGAGGTCGTAGGGAAAACGTCTAAAGGAGACGAGATAGCAATGCATTTGAAAAAGCTCGGCGTGTTTGAAAAAGAGGCGATAACCGAGAATGACTGACGACGTTTACCTCAAAGAATTGGTGATTATGCGGTTAAGGGCAATGCCGCCTAACACGAGTTTCTCCATAGGCGGATTCGGAGACTACTCCCGCGATCAACTTATAGGTGAAGTTCAAAAGAGGAGTGACATAGGGCAGGCTGCCATTAACCTGGAATTAAAGTTCCTTCGCGAGATGCCGAGAATCTCGGAAAAGTTGAGCTTGCAATGAAACGGCTGTTTTTAGCTAGAACCGGTCAAGATTTGGGAAACCAATACCTATACGCTTATTCGCAAGAGATACTGGATGAAGCCAACAATCGAGGTTGGATCGTCGAAAAATCTGAGAACGAACTGCATACGCGTACAAACACTTGTTCGCGTCTTTCTAACAAACCCGGTTTGGTGGTCCTGAACGGACACGGTTCGGAAGACGCCGTCTTCGGTTTCAACGACGAACCCGTGCTGGATTCAGAAAACTCGCATCTCCTCGCGGGCAGCGTTTCCTTCATGCGGGCTTGCGGTTGTTTGAGCAAACTGGGGAAAAAGGCGGTGGCAGCAAAAGCCAAGGCCGTCATAGGCTACCGCGGAGACTTCTGGATTTGCAAAGTGAACGAGTATACCGCAACGCCTTTGCAGGATCCCTCGGCGCGTCCGGTCCTCGAGGCGTCGAACGCAGCCCCACTCAAGTTGTTGCACGGAGCGACCGTCGAAGAGGCGGTCAACGCCTCTAAAGAGAAAACCCTCAAAGCCATTTTTAGGATTCTCACTCGCGAAGAGCCTTACGATTCCGGGGCGCTCAAAGCCCTCATTGGCAACGAGATAAGCTTCGAAGGAGACGGCAACGCCACCGCGGTTTAGTCGAACTCGAACAACTCCTCTATCCTCGCCTCTAGAACCTTGGCGACATCCCACGCGAGCTTGAGGGACGGGTTATACTTCCCCTGCTCGAGGAAAACGATTGTCTCCCGTCGCACGCCCACCTCGTCCGCCAAGCGTTGCTGGGTTAGCCCCTTCTTCACCCGATACTCCTTAATCCTCGTCTTAAACACTTTTTTTCACCGTTAGCTGCTCTTCGAGAGCAGCGGCAACCCTTTAAGCTTGGGGGTGTTGGTCGAACCACCACTTGAATGCTATCCCGCTGGCGGACATGAAGAATAACAACAATGAAAGAATGCCTTGGACGGTGATTGAACCCGGCCAGAAGATGTCCGCCCAAATGAGTATTGCCACGAGCAGGAAGGTCGAGTACCACGCGTACGCGTAAGCCTTGTTCGATGATTGCTTGACTCTTTCATCAATGATTATCTTGCCGGTTTTCGCGCGTAACAACACGATGACGCCCATTACGAGTAACGCCGTACCGGCTATTCCGAGTGTGCCTTGCCCCTTCCAAGCCAGCATTGCCCCGGCAGCCACCAACGCGGCCCCCAGCATGACCTTCCACTCCGCACCCATTTTCCAGTTGTTCATCGACAAATTCACCTTTTCCTTTGCTTCCGCGTTCTCCCGCCCCCGGTTTTTTCTATATCGTTGTTTTTCCTTGTTGTTAGAACTAGCGCACAGTGTTATTTAAATCTAACTATTTGATTGTTTTTTATACGGCGTGCTTGTTTTACTCGTTATGGTTAGCGGCAAACAGAAAATGCTTGATTTGCTCAAGAAAAACGTCGGTAACTTAGTTTTGTCTAAACGGCTTCTGAAATATGCCGAAGTCATCGATATGCGGCCGATTAGAACCCTTAGGGCCGAAGGTTGGGATATACTCACGAAAAAGGGAGGCTATGTTCTCCGTTCTTTGAAAAAGAAGAAAGGGGTTGAACGGGGAGGTATAGACGCTAAAACCCGTCACCTGATCCTGGCTCGCGACGGTTTCAAGTGTTGTGATTGCGGTCGAGGGCCTAAGGATGGCGTCAAATTACACGTCGACCATCACATACCCGTGGCTTGGGGCGGCCTTACGGAGGAATCCAATCTCAGAACCCTTTGCGAGGAATGCAACCTTGGCAAAAAACATTATATTTCTGGCGTTCCCGCAGCTCTTGGAAAGAAAATAGCAAGAGCTAAATCGGGTAAGGAAAAGTTAAGGATTTATTTCGAAGCAAATCCGAACAAGGTAATTCCCGTTCTGATTCTTTCCATGATTTCCGGCAATAGGGAGTGGACGCGCGAAATTCGTTTTCTAAGGGAAGAAGGCCTGCCCGTCGTTTATGCGCCTTCATCCGATCGAAAGAAACAGGGCTACGTTTACCGCATCTGAAGCTTTTTTTTCATTGCCGAAGCAACGGCATTGATTACGGGCACCGCAACGGAATTACCGAATTGCTTGTAAGCCTGGGCGTTCGAAACGGGAATTTTGAACGAATCCGGGAATCCTTGAAGACGCGCGTATTCTCTGGGAGTCAGATAACGCAGGCACGCCTCGTTTCGATTCTTGAAGTCCGGATCGTTCTCGTGTTCCTTCAAGGAAGCGCAATCCTTGACGAGATTCCTCTCCCGGCCCATTCCCCCGACGACGAGTGCTTTTGAAACGCCATCGAGGTTCAATACGTCGTAACCGAAGCCGTTTCCCTTCGCCTTATGCCTCGCCTTGTGTTTTTTCATTCCCGCGAGCCTGACCTTACTGATGTAATATTTCAGGGGAACGTGTTTTTCGAGTATGTCCTTTACTCTGACTTTTTTAAATTTAGGTACTGGAAAATCGAAAGCCCCGTCGAAAACGTCTTTCCTGAACCCTACGATGTAAATGCGTTCCCTATTCTGGGGAACGCCGTAATCCTTGGCGTTGAGAATCGCGTATTTGACGTTGTAACCGAGTTCTTCCCTCAATATATTGAGTATTACCTTTAACGTTCGTCCCTTGTCATGCCTCTCAAGATTCTTGACGTTTTCCAATAGGAACGCCTTGGGCTTCTTGGCTTTTATGATACGAACTATATCAAAGAACAGTGTTCCCCGCGTATCCTTGAATCCCAGTTTTCTTCCAGCTATCGAAAATGCCTGACACGGAAAACCCCCGACGAATACGTCGAATTCGGGTAATTCCTCGGCCTTGATTTCGGTTATGTCTCCCGTCGGGTCGTCCTCGAAATTGGTTTCATAGGTTATCGCACTGAAGGTGTTGATCTCGTTTGAGTAAACGCAATCGAATCCTGCGTTTTGAAATCCCATACGGATTCCGCCGACACCGGCGAAGAAGTCGACTATGGTTGATTTGCTCATGTTCTTCAGTTTCCTCTCGATTTTCGAGGCGCACGCCCCGGGCTTCTTCATTATCTGAAAGTCCCAGAAGTGCAGGCAGCTCCAACCCTTCCTTCTTAACTTTCGATCCACCCGTTTATCTCTCTTCCGGTTTTCGCTTATCTTGTCGAACCAAAAAGGATTCAATTTTCCTTTCCAGTCGTCGAATTCATAGCCGTGCCAGAACTTGCCGTCCACGAATACGGCTAATTTTTCCTTTGAAAAGACGAAATCCGGTTTGCCGGGTAAATCCGCGTTGGTCTTGAATTTCAGCCTCCTTTTTCTCAGCGCGGCCGCCAACGCCTTTTCGGGCTTGGTTCCCTTACCCTTTATCTCGGCCATTATTCGGCTGCGTTTTTCCTTGGTGAATATGTCCGTCACGACCTATTCACTCGTCGAGGTTAGAAAACCCTTACGCTTTAAAAAGAAGCTTCAACCCGTCGCTTCCAGTGCTTTGTGTTATCACGTTTAGGCATTTTTATAGATTATACTCTTTTTTATAGTGGCTTGTTTTATTCCTTTTATGAGTAGTTACACGTTCACTTCTGAAAAAGCTGACGATTCAACTATTGAAAAAATAGATGCTTTTTTAGATAGCATCAATTTAATTGAATGCGACATTGACATTCCACTTCTCATCTTTTTTGATGAAAAAGCTGGAGCGTTTTATTCAGAGTGTCATATTAGTGCTAAAACATTTATTGATCATTCTGATTCACAAGCTACAATAGACCCCGAATTACTAGAAGAATTTAAGGCAAATCGTGAGCTTGAACCAAACAATTTTTATTTTTTACAAATGGTTGAAGATGCTAAACTGGGCCGGCAATTTTCGGATATAGTTGTTGAATTCAATGAGGAATATAACTCAGAAAAGCCACTTAAAATCCTTGGTGGACAACACCGCACCGAAGCGATAAAACGAGCGTTAAGCGAAGGTATAGATCGCGTGCATGGTTTACGCGTCTATTTTAATTTAGATAAGGATAAACGCGCGGAAATAATGCGCATTTCTAATACTAATATTAACGTTTCTAATGATTTACGGGATCGTATTGAAGAAGATCGATTAGGCCCGCTTTTACGTGATTTTTGTTGTTCAATAGGTATTCTAGAAGAAGATGAAAATTTTGGTGATAAGCGCCGTTCTGGGGACGAATTTTTACCCACCGTTCGTATGATGCGTACGTTTATTGTAAATTATTTTATGGGTTTAGACTATTCTAAAGTAGATTTTGATAAAGATGCACTCATACCTTATTTGTGTTTGTCTGGAAAAGATATTGATTCTTTTTATTATGACCTTTTTAATAAATTCAAAAATGATGGCGGCTTTTGTGATAACAAACTCATTGAAGCAGGAAAAATGTTCGCAAAATTACACGATTCGCAATTTAAGGCTTCAGATACTTTTGTTGAAAATTTAAGAAAAGAATATAAGATAAAGGCGTTTAGCCTTTCGGTTATATCTAGTTGGGCATTTGCAGCAGGTTTACTTCAGGGCAATAAAAAAAGATTAACTAAATTATATGATTTGCCTGATTTGTGCGAAAATGATGATCCCCTTAATGCAAAAGCAATGTCTATGGCTAAACACCGCCATGACCCCGAAAATTATCGTGGTTTAGGTACTCGTTCTGAAAAAAAAGAGAGGGGTCGCCTTCTTCAATTATTTCTTCTTTATTCTGAATCTGATAAAAACAAGATTAGTGTTCAAATGTGTAATGCGGCAATACAGGACTTTGAAGCTAATCGTGCTAAAAAAGAAGCGGAAAAATCAAAACAAAAGGCGTTTTAATAGAAATGAATGTTTACGAATTTTATTTGGATGCAAGTTATGCTTTTATTAACAATCCAAAATATTCGGAACTTTCAAAAGAGGAGCGAGATTATTCTAATTTTGCTTCAACTCTTTTTTCTTGGTTAGCTTTAGAAGCGTATGTTAACTCGTTAGCTTTTAGTCTTTCAAAAGGTAGTCGCGTTAATAAGTTTATTAAATTATTTCTTGAGGAACAAACTAATTTTGTTGATGATACTGGAAATATAACTTTGGCTAAATTCAGGCTATCAACAACACTAAAAATTTTATTCATGCTTAGGTACTTTTCGAGGGTTAACCCTGCTCAGTTTAAAAAAACAAGACTTTGGACTGATGTTAAAAACTTTGAAGATTTACGGCATAACCTGATACACCCAAAAGAGAAAAGAACTATAAGTTGTATCACCTTCAAAAAGGCAAGCGAATTTGAAGATTTATCAGTTGAAATGATTGACTATTTGCATAAAAAAATTCTAAACAAGCCATTTAAGCGATAAACTATTCTCTCTCTTATCGGCGCTTTTTATCTATCGCCTTCCTTCTCGCTCGTGAACTTGAGCTCCTTGAAGGCGTGCAAGTCCAGGTTGTACCGGGCGTAAACCCTCGCCACGTCAATGGCAGTCGTGTCCGCCTCCGTGAAACCGAGTAGCTTGACTACGCGGAGGACGTCCGCCGCGGTTGGGCCTTCGACTTCAACGTACGGGGGTATCCTGGGCCAGTAATCGATTTCCACCCCGCAACCGTCCAGCGAGTAACTCACCCGCTTGTTCTCCTGGTAGGCTTGGGGTTGGAACCCGATTTTTTCGAGCAAACGGCGGGCGTCCTCGAAGTCGCCAACCGTAACCTCGAGTTCCTTGGTGCCGTCAATACCCGCGTGCGAGTGCTCTTTCACGGTTAAAGTGGTTTTCTCGCCGTCATCCCTCAACCTCAACCACAGCCAGTCCTTGTCCGGGTTGAAGTAAACGAAGCGCCTCATGCTGCGTTCGGCGAGCTTCACGGCGCCCGTCTGTTGCAAGCGTTCCTTTACTTCCTCGACGTTAACGTCGAGGATTTTGACTTCGAATTCAATCTTCATTCCGGGCACGCCTAGTCGCTCTCCTTTTCGCCCGCGGGCTTCAAACCCGTTCGCGCTTTGACTAACGGTTCCACGAGCTTCAAAGTGGGGTTGTCGCCCGGTTTCTCGTAATACTTCAATTGGTTGGCTCGCTCGAAATCCACTAGGATGCAGCCCGCACCCTCCCGCACGGTCAA
>Ga0265296_1001042_pt1 | contig 34560 bp, 41 predicted proteins | sample MunlanPumphouse1_FD_189073 | JGI IMG/M metagenome (GOLD analysis project Ga0265296, IMG submission 189073) | Groundwater microbial communities from a municipal landfill in Southern Ontario, Canada - Pumphouse #1 | ecosystem: Environmental > Aquatic > Deep subsurface > Groundwater | place...
TTTAAATACGGCTCAATAAAATAATAAGCTCCGTAAGAAAGGCCGATAATAACCACCCATTTCAAAAAAACTAAAACATTGCCAACCATTCTGGCGCGATTCATTTTTTTAAGTATATCCAGACCCTCTTGCGAAACCTCAATGTTTTTCTTCATTAATTGCTTTAATTCTTCGTCCATTGTTTTTATTCTAGCAAAAAAACGAAAAAAGAAAAGGCCCGGCCAAAAAGAACCGAGCTTTAAAAAATAGGTTTTTCTCCTATAAGAGAGACCCGCGCGCGGATTTTTAGTCCGATCAGGCCTCTCTCTCAAGTGAGAAAAAAAATTAAATTATTGGGACAATTCTCCCTGTTATATCGCACGGGACACAGAAGTCAACCCTGATTTGTGTGGTCCCAAACGAAGATTCTACCTTATACGCAGGTCCTCTAGGGGTGTCTATTTCCCCCAACACTTTTACTTTTTTCCCCGCAATCACCTGAACTGCAGGAAATAAGTGGTTTTTAAACGAAGCCGGAATCCTTACAAACTTTGGTAATAACATACTATTCCTTTCTGTTTTTTGTTTCGGTTTTTAAAAAACAGCGTCCCTTAACCTCCTTTCTTTTTGAATTTAGCAAGTACTTTCTAAAACCACTATAGCATATCCCATAAAAAAAGCAAGGGCGCCATGGGTTTATCCACATGGCGCCTTAGTTGTTAGACAGGATAAAAAATCCGTTTTCTTTTTCAATGCTTTCCACTGCCTCCTCTGCGGTAATCAATCCTTCATTAACAAGGTGCGCCGCTATCAGAACTTTTCTGCAATTATAGGGAGTGGTCATTCTCATTAAATCTTCAAGTTTTATTATCCCGTCTTTTTTTTCTTTTATTTTCTCAAAAAATTTTTTAAGGTCCATTTTACACCTCCTCTTTATAGAACAACAAAAAGATCTCTTTAGTTTCAGAGTAGCAAATATAATTTTAGTGTCAATGGCTTTCGTTTTGGACCCACGGGGAATCGAACCCCGTCTCCCTCCATGCCATGGAGGTGTAATGCCAGTTTACTATGGGCCCCCATTTGCCCTCGAAGGGAATCGAACCCCCATCTCTTCCTTAGGACGGAATTGCTCTATCCATTGAGCTACGAGGGCTCTTTTTAAATTTCCAGCAACTGCTCTATTCTTTTCCTGTCAAAACCAATGATAATTTCTCCGCCTATCTCTATGACCGGCACACCCATCTGTCCTGTCTTCTTTATCACCTCGTCGCGTTTGGCGGCGTCAACGGAAAGGTCAAACTCCGTGTATTCTATCCCCTTCTCTTTGAACCAATCTTTCGCTATTCGGCAATAAATACATGTCGGCGTTGAATAAATAAATACTTGCTTCATAATAAATAAAATGCTAGCATGTTTTTATGTGCCTCGCAACTCCCATGAAAATAAAAGAAGTAAACGGCAACAAGGCCGTGGTGGAGTCAGAAAGCCATAGCCATGAGGTTAACATAGATCTGCTGAAGGACGTGAAAGTCGGCGATTATATCCTGGTGCACGGCGATATGGCGATAAACAAAGTGGCGCCGGAAGACGCGAGAAAGATAATAGAGATGGTAAATGAAAAAAAATAGTTCTTTAAAAACAAAAAGGAAGGATGGTGAAAAAATGGAGAAAGACGGAGTAATACTGGCTTGTATGTATTCATGGAACTGCGAACATGCAAGCATATTCAAAATTTCGGAAGAGCTAAAAAGTTTTGTAAGTTTTGTTAAAAAAGGGGGAAACGGCGGGGAAAGAATAAGAACGTTGCTTGCTCAACTCAGCAGTTTCAAGCATTACAAAAATATCGCTGCTCTGAATGGGATTAAAGATTCTTTTGATCCTCGGGTTGTTTCTTCCTACTGGACTGGTGACTCTAAATTAGAGGGGGGTATTCATCACAATTACACCACACTAGAACCTCTTCTTAAAACACCAATAGGTGTTATCCACGCAGAGACAGTAGATGAATGCTTTGTTCATCCTGCAAAAGTGATCAAGGTTAAAAAAAACTTGCTGGTTGTGGAATATCAGCCAGTCAAAAAAAACAACAACAAGTTAGTTTTAGCTAAACCCAGGAGAAAAGAGATAAAAAACGCTTTTGTAAAAAAAATCTGGACAGGAGGTTATATCACAACTCATTTTTCAGATGCGGTTGAAACGATAACTTTTAAGGAATTCGGAATCCTAAAAGCAATATCCTTACAATCTTTAGCTAAATTTAACGGCGCCAGATTTAGTGCTTAGTGCACCGAACAAGTGATGCAAGGGTCATAAGCGCGAACGAGCATATTTAGGAGCCGTTCGCGCTCTTTTATTTCTTTATCTTTATGCTGTTCAAGCAGTGCTTTGGCTGATTTTTCTATTGATGTTAAATTTTGCACAGTTGGGGTGATTATATTCGCGTAAATAATTATTCCTTTTTCATCAAGGTGAATTTCGTGATAAAGCCCCCCTCTAGGGGCCTCAATAGCGCCGATTCCTTTATAACCGACGCCAGGCGTCGGTGAATCACCAACGCCTGGCGTCGGTTGAGCGTCCATTTCCATATCCAAAAGTTTTTTGATTATTTCTTTCGCCTCTTTGTGAAAGAGCGCAATTTCAATCGCCTGCGCTATATTATTATGGAACGGATTTTGAAAATCCAATTTATATTTTTTATTATCACCTAACGCTAGGCGAGCTAGCGACCCCACCAGCATTTCCTTCCCCTGAAATTTTCCGAATTTTGCCGTGGAGTAATCGCGTAACTCTTCTTCTATGTTTTGTTTGTAATTTTTAATATCAACACCGAGTGTTTCTCCGTCAACACTCGGTGTTTTACTAATGATTTTGTCGTCAACTTGCGCCACCAGCTCCAAACCAACTTTCAGCGCCGGATATTCAAGCCCGCTGAAAAGTTTTTCCGTCCATTTTGCATCCTCCCCTGTTTCTTCCAGTTTTTTCAGTAAGTTTTTTAAATCCTCCTTTGATGGAATCTTGTGGAATCCCCCAACAGTCGTGGTTGTGGGATGCACGTTTCTCCCCGCCACCACATAAGCGATTTCATCACCCAATTCTTTGAGCGCCAGCGCCTTGCCGAACGACTTCGGATCTTTTTGCGCCAATTCCGTTCCCCTATCAATGCCGACATAGTCAGGCAAAACCAAAAAGAAAAGATGAAGAACGTGGCTTTGAATCATTTGTCCGCAAACCATCAGCCGGCGAAGGAGCCGTGAGGTCTCGTTTATTTTTATGCCATAGGCGTTTTCAATCGCTGCTAGAGAAGCCAAGTTGTGCGCGATCGGACACACTCCGCAAATGCGCGGCGTTATCCAATGCGATTCTTCGGCTGTCCGGCCAACCAAAATGCCTTCAAAAAGCCGTTCCCCTTCATGCACATTAAGCTTGACTGAATTATTATTCCAATCAACCGCCAAACTTCCATGCCCTTCTATTTTCGCTATAAATTCATTTGTTATCATAAATTAGTATTTAGTACTCAGTAGTCAGTAGTCAGACAATTTTATTTATTTTCTGAGTACTAACATACTGGCTACTGATTACTTTTAAATTCTCTACTTCTACTATGGAACATTGTCAGATATCTTTCTATTGTTTCTTTGTCCGCCACGCGCTCCAAAGTTTTTATCATGGCCGGAATGTTTGCCTCTTCGCGAACGCCGAAGCATCCATAGCACGGCGAACCGCCAGAAACGCAGACCGCCTTGCATCCGCCCTGCGTTATGGGCCCGAGGCACGGCTTATCTTCCTCCGCGATTCTGCATTTATTCCCCGCCTGTTTGCATTCAAAACAAGTTGAATATCCGCGATACGACGGCGTTTTGCCGGAAAGTAATTCTTCCAACACTTTTACCACATGGTCTTCATCAACCGGACAGCCGTGAATGGAAAAATCAACTTTAACGTGCGCGCTCAACGGCAGGGCGTCAACGCCGCGCGGATGGTATTGGGAAGAATAAATTTTTTCGTACCACATCTTTCTGTCTTTTTCCGGCATGATGGCGGGTACACCGCCGAGGGCGGCGCAAGCGCCAAGTGCCACAATAACTTTTGAATTTTCGCGAAGCTCTTTTAATAAATCAATTTCATGCTGTGTAATCGGCGTGCCTTCAATGATAGTTATATCATAAGGGCCCGGTTCAAATCTTTCCTGCCCCAACCGCCAGTTCACGATATCAACTTTATTTTCAAGCAAAAGAAGCTTCTCGCGCAAAGAAACTAATTTGACTTCACATCCCTCGCAGTCGGTAAAATCATAGATGGCAATTTTTGGTTTTATCATAAGCTTTCAGTCATCAGCTTTCAGCTGTCAGACTTTTTTATTTTTTTAATTAAACCGAAAATCATCGCGCTGATTTCGTCTAATTCTTCTCTTAATTTTTCTAAACTTTCTTGGTCAGATAATTTTAATTTCTCAATAATGTCTATTATAGCATGTACTTCGTATGTTGACCTCATGGCTATTTTTAAAAAACGGCCGAATTCCGTGTCAAATCCAGAACCGGCACCTTCGGCGATATTTAGCGAGATGCTCATCGTTGCTCTTCTTAATTGGCTTATTATTCCAAATTTTTCGTTATCAGGAAGTTTTTTTGAAAAATCATAAACATTAACAGTAAACTCTAATGATTTTTGATAAACATCCAATTTTTCAAACTTCCGCATATTGTTTTATATTTCTTCTAGTGGGTAGACATCTAGTGCGACTTCTTCGTATGGATGTACCTTTTTTATAGCTTCTATTACTTCCTTTAATTTTTCGCGACTGCAAACAACTTCAATTCTTTCTTCGTTGACGAGCTCTAATTTATTTTTTTCGCCAATTGCCGGATTTGCACCTTTTTCAGGTAAAAATCTACCAACACCCTTGGAGGAAAAACTGCAAAAACTATAATTGCCAATTTTCCCCGCTCCAGCATCGCCTATTGCTTTTCTTACTATATCTGCGTTGGCTTCGGGTACAAATACTACAATTTTTACTAAGTTTGACATAATTTTAAAGCTGAAAGCTGACGACTGACAGCTGATGGCTAGTCGACATTCTTGTCGACTTCATCATAATTAAACACCGGGCCGTCGGTGCAAACGTATTTTGACCCTGTGGTGCAATGCTGGCACTTCCCCACTCCACACTGCATCTTGCGCTCCATGCTCACAAAAATTCTCCTGTCGGAAATTCCCAACGGCCGTAAAATTTTCTCCAGCGCGTCGGTCATCGGTCCCGGTCCGCACATTGTCGCCACGGCGTTGTTCGCGTCAATTTCTATTTCCTTGACCAAATCCGTCACGAAACCGACGTGCCCCGTCCAGCCCGGCGCGGGCTTATCAATCGTCACGATGACTCTTATATTTTCTTTTTTCCATTCTTCCATTTTGTCTTTCAAAAGGACTTCCTCTGGGCTTTTGGCGCCGTAAAGCAAATAAACTCTGCCGAATTTGTCCCTGTTTTCCATAATAAGATCCAATAAAGACGAAATGGGCGGAATACCGCAACCGCCGGTCGCCGCCACGATATCTTTGCCAATCATAAAATCCAGAGGGAAGCCATTCCCAAACGGCCCGCGTATTTCAACCTCATCTCCTTCTTTTAAAGAGTGTAATAATTTTGTGACAATGCCACCGGTATTTCTCACCGCAATTTCTATGTGTCTTTTTTCGTACGGCGACGATAACGGCCCGAACGGCGCCTCGCCGTAGCCGACTTTACCGACAAGAATAAACTGCCCGGGAATAAAAACCATTTCTCCTTCACTTAACTCAAAATCTTTTTTGTCTTTTTCAAACCTGAACAGCTTCACCGTCGGCGACTGCTCAATAATTTTCGTCACTATTACGCTTTGGGGGAGGTAAATATTTTTCATAAATAAGTAGTCAGTATGTTAGTAATCAGTAGTCAGACATTTTGGTCAGACCTTTAACGATTTTATTAATCCTGCGATCATTGCTGAAATTTCGTCTAAATCTTTCTTTAAATCGTCCAGTGTTTTTTGGTCGCTGTAATTCAATACTTCAATAATATCAAAAATTGAACTTACTTCATAGGCGGAACGCAAAGACATCTTCAAAAATCTTTTAAACTCCAGATTAAAACCGGAGCCGGCGCCTTCCGCGATATTTAAAACAATACTTGCGGTTGCTCGTCTTAACTGACTTATAAGTCCAAATTGTTCCTCTTTAGGCAAAGAATTGGAAAATTTATAAACTTTTCCGGTAAATTTTAATGCTTTTTGATAAACGCTTAATTTTGCGAAGCGGTGCATAATATTTAGTAGTTAGTATGTTAGTAGTCAGTAGTCAGTAATTAGACAAATTAAGCGCCGATATATCTAAATCTTGGAATCAATTTGTCGTCAATTTTTACTTCTTCTAAAAACATTTCCAACGGACGAACCCATAAGTTATTGTTTCCGTAGAGCGCCTTATACACGACTAAATATTCTAATGTTTCACTATGGCGCGCAACCCCAACAACTTCGTATTGCTTGCCTTTATAGTGTTCGTATTTACCAATTTTTATTTTGTTTATATTTTCTTCGTTCATAAAAATGTCTGACTACTAACATACTGATTACTGACTACTCTTCCTATAATCTTCCAAAATTTTTCCTAATATCTCTTGTATATCAATTTTTGCCGGGCAATATTTTTTGCATCTCCCGCATCCCACGCACTGGGGCTTACCGTATTCAAGATAAGCCCGCACGAATTTGTGATAAAACCAATTATAATATCTTTCTTTGATCGTGGGACGGAAACTATGGCCTCCTGAAATTTTTGCGAACCCAGGCAAGGTGCAGGCGTCCCATTTTCTGCATCGTGTGCATTTGTCGTCCAAACCGACTCTGTCTTCCACAGAAAAGCAATGGCATATCGGGCAAACATAAGTACAGATTCCGCAACCGAGGCATTGGTTGCGCAGTTCTTCCCAAATCGGATGATTGTCCCGTGACCATTCAACGGCGTCTTTCAGTGTTTCGGAATCAAGAAGCAACTCGCGCATTGATTGAGACCATTCGGGGAGCGGATTTCCGGTTGGTTCTATTTTTATTTCATTTTCATTTATTTCCTCAAAAAAATCTTTGTTTTTTAAAACAATATTGTTGCCTTTTTTTGTGTTGGCAAAGACCCTAAAAATTTTTCCGTCCTGTTGCCCGCCGACAATATGAACACTTTGGAGAACAATATCGCCCCCGGGCGCGGCAGACATCTCCCCCTCCACGATGCCGATAACCGTCGCTTTGTTTCTTTTTTGAAAATAGAAAAAATCTTCATTCGTCCCGCCCATTATTTCATCAAGATAGGTAAGCGCCTCCAATGCCGGCAAATGCAAACCAAATAAAATAAACTCTCCTGTCGGCGCTTTGGTCGTGCTTATTTTCCCCTTTTTATCAGCGGAAAATGTCTCCTGCTCCGGCGGAAAAAAATATTTTTTGAAAGGCAAAGGATCACCGGCATTCCGTAAATCAATAAAATCAAACTCCTCCTTAAGTTTTTCAATTAAACCATCTAATTGTTTCTCGGCAATAATTAGCATTGTCTAAATAATAACAAAATCCCGTCATAAATACAAAAAACCAACATCGCCGCGCCCGACATCACCTTGCGAAGTCAAGGTGGGTGGGTAAGTCGGTTAAGATAGTGCCTCGCGTCTTATTTTTAAGTTTCATAATTATTTTTATCGTCTAATTGAGCTAATGCTTCATGTGTAGTTAATTGAGGAAATTTCTTTTGCAAAGCTTTTTCTATGTACCGAGATAAATTTGCTACGGCAGGATTTTCGCGGGGTAAATTTTCAATATTTGGGTTATTTTTTAGAATTTCAAACAAAATATGAACATCTTTTTTGTTTAATAAAAACTCGTCATCAACTTTTAAAATTTCTAGGAAATTCTCTTCTGTTAATTTTTTTTCTGCTAAAAGCTGATTGATGCTTTTTTTAGAATCCTCAATAAATTTTATTTTTAGAGGATTTTCGACTATAACATCTCCGTTATTTTCAAAAGCCTTCATCATTTGATCTGTTCTTAACCCATGCCCCGTAGTAGTTCGTAATGATCGTCGTATTTTGGGATACACTATAGCTTCTGGCGCGTATATTATTTTACCGACTTTACTTAATTTTTTGCCGAATGTGGTATCTTCTTCGCCAGCAATTTTATCTATTCCTCCCACTTTAGCAGCAGCAAACGCACGACTAGCCATATTGGCGCCATTAAAACTTATTTCATTATTTGTTTCGCCAATAATATCTTTTATATTTTTTCTAATGAAATCACTATTTGGAAATAATTTTTGCATTTTGGACCAATAAGTACGAAATCTTTTATTCATCTCTGTAAAATCAATTTTTTGCTTTTCATTTAGATAGTCTTCACCTTGCTCCATTTGAATAGGGCCAGTTACACCAACCACCGACTCATCATCAAAGGCATTTAATAAAGATGCAATATATTGAGAACCTAGGCGAGTATCAGCATCAGTGTGAGCTATTATGCCATTTTTATTTTGATTTTCTAAAAATCTTGCTATTGATTCAGCAAGACCTCGTTCTCGAGCACCACCAACATTTGCAAGTTCTTTTGAAAAAGCTTTCTCTTTTGTTGACTTATCAATTGCAAATATATTAATTTTCGAATCTCTAATTTTGTTTAAAATTTCTTTTTCTTTATTTGTAATATCACTAGGTAATAAATTTTCATCGCCGTTTTGCAAATAAGTTAGCATTGAGAGAGAGTCTTTGTTTTCCTTCTTTATTTTACCTAATGTTTCTTTACTATTATTGACAACACATATAACCTCGAAGTTATCAATGTCAACATCCTTTTGATCAGCAAAGGAAAGAAGCGTTCGACTAAAAATATCCTTTCTTTCAGCGTATACAGGTATCACAACAGAAACTTTGCATTCTTGATGCATCGGAGTTTCTATGCGTTTTTCGGTCGGCGGCAATTCTTTTTTTATAAATTCCCGAACTTGCTCAAGTTCGTTAATTTCTTCTATTTTTTCAGATTCCATTTCTTTTATTTCTTCTGTCCTTTGTGAGTTTTCAAAACCCATAAGAAAATCATATCATATTTTAGTATTATTCAAAGAAAAAACTTGCACTATGTGCACCACCGAGTGGCGCACAAAATGCGTTATTTTTCTTTTTCAATATCTTCAACCTTTTCAATAAACCAAGATAGAAACTCGTATGTCAGCCATGATTTGCAAACGACGCAATCCAAAGAAATTTGGTCTTTCCCGATATGCCCGCATTTTTTACCGAAATTTTTCTGAATAAAATTTTTAAGCTCTTTTTGGTATTTTTTGCTATTTTTAACAAATTTGCTTTTCATACCAGTTCATCGTAAGTCCAACACATTTTTTATAACTTCCTTTAAGCCAGGTAAATCAACTTGGCAGGTGTCCCAAACAATTTTCGTATTAACGCCGAAATATTCGTGCGTTAAAACATTTCGCATATCTATGATGTCGCGAAACGGAATATGAGAATAATCGTTTTTTAATTTCTCGCTTAAATTATTGGACGCCTCGCCGATAATTTCCAATTCCCGCACAACGGCATCAATTGTCTTTTTGTCTTTAGAAAATAATTCGTAATTAAACCCTTCCAAGTATTCTTCAATACTTTCTATCGCCTCCAAAATATGGTTTAGATAAACATTATCTTCCTTCATAAATGGTCTCCGCCTCGTTGAGCACAGCTTCCCTGATAAATTTGCTTAGCGCATCGGGAGTCAAAAGGTCAACCTTTTTTCCGATAAATTCTCCGAGTCGCCTTTGGATTCTGACAAACTCAAAAAAGCCAATTTTGGCATTTGGTTTAAATTCAACGAGAATATCAACATCACTGTTGTTTTTCTCTTCATTACGCAAATAAGAGCCAAATAATGACGCCCTTTTTATGTCGTTTACCGCGGGATCATTTATAATCGCTTCAGATATGCGTTTTTTTACTTCTTCTTTTCCCATAATTGAGATAATACCAAAAAAATTGCATTTGAGCAATATTTGCGAGATACGAGAATCGAACTCGTGTCTCTTGCTTGGGAAGCAAGCGTACTGCCATTATACTAATCTCGCTAGAATATATTTTTTACAAACTCCCAAATTTTTCCAAAAAATCCTTTATCTGCGCCTAAATTTATTTTATCATCTCCCGGACTTTTATCCATTATGGTCAAAACCTCTTCGCCCGGCTTTTTGACGCTGAATTTACCGCGAATTTCCTCCTCCAATCCGCTCTCTGTGCTTATTTTTACCGCCTCCGCCTCAAGCGCCGCCTTTCTTTTTTCCACATCCGCCAACTCCTGCGTTATTTTTTCATTCTTTATTTGGACATTTCTGCTTTTTATATAAATTTTAAAGGTGGAAATTATAAGAACAACTGCTATAATGGAAATAACGGCAAGCGAGATTGGCGAGAAAAATTTTTTATTAAAATCCCTTTTTTGCCTGAATTCGTTCATAATATAAATTATAGTACGTTAGTAACCAGTATGTTAGTAGCCAGACAAAAGAAAAGATTTCAAATAATTTGGGTAATAATAAGCCTTTTGGCTGTTGTCAGCATGGTGGCTTTTTTGCTTATCCCATTAATCGAGTAGTTATCTCTGCATCATCTTTATGAAAACATCGTGCGGGATGTCCACCTTTCCCATGCTTTTTAAACGCTGTTTCCCTTTTTTTTGCTTTTGCCAAAGTTTCATTTTTCTCGTTCTGTCTCCGCCATAAAGATAACCTGTGACGTCTTTTTTTAACGCGGAAATGGAGCGCGAAGCAATGATTCTCCCCAGCCCCTTGGCTTGGATTTTTATCACAAAAAGCGCCCGCGGAAGAATATTTTTTAGTTTTTCCGCCGCATCCTCCGCCTCTCTCTCTATTCTGCCTCTGCTGGTAATGCGAGAAAAGGCGGGAACAACATTTTCCGCCACCAAAATTTCCAACTTGACGACATCCGCCTCCCGCATATCCGTAATTTTATAATTCAGCGAGGCATAGCCGGCGCTTACGCTTTTCAATTCGTCAAAAAAATTTCTCATCAATTCACGCAGGGGCATCTTCACGTTTAAAATCGCGCGCCAATCGCTGAACTGGTCCGTCTCTCCCATTTCCGCCTCGTGTTCGTGCAAAATTTGCATGACAGCCCCTATTTTATCCGGCGGAGTTATAATTTGCATTTCAACCCACGGTTCGTAAACTTTTTTTATCAGATGCTCTTCCGGGAAAAAAGCCGGAGAATATATCTCCTCTTCCTTTCCGTCTGTAAAATAAATTTTGTAAGTGATGGTCGGCGAGGCCGTGATAAGATTTAATCCGAATTCCCTTTTTAAGCGCTCGGTTATTATTTCCAAATGAAGCATTCCCAAAAATCCGCATCTGAATCCCCTGCCCAGGGCGCCGCTCGTTTCCTCCTCAAAAGAAAGCGAGCTGTCTGACAGCCGTAATTTTTCCAGCGCTTGTTTTAAATTATTAAAATCGTCGGCTGTTTCCGGATAAATACTCGCCCAGACAACCGGCTTCGGCTGCATATAACCCGTCAGAGAAGGAAGAGGATTATCTTGCAAAACAACAGAGTCGCCCACCACGCCGATGCTCGGTTTTTTTATGTTCGTCACAATGTAGCCAATCTCACCGGCTGTGAGAACCGAAGACGGACTTCGATTTGGCGCAAAAATGCCGACTTCGCCGGCGATAAAATTTTCCTTCACCTGCGAAAGCGAGAGCTTGTCTCCTTTTTTTATGGCGCCGTCCGTCATTCTCACGTACAAAATAATTCCCTGATGATTGGAATATTCAAAATCGAAAATAAGCGCCCGTGGCCTGTCATTAAATTCAAATTTTGGCGGAGGCACGCGCGCGATAATTTCTTTTAGAAGATTCTCTAGCCCCTCGCCGGTCTTGGCAGAAACTTCAAGAATTTCCTTGGGAGTCGAACTCCCAAGTAAGCGTGTGATTTCTTCTTTTGTTTCTTTTATTCGCGCGGAAGCCAAATCAATTTTATTTATAACGGGAATTATCACGAGTCCTAAGGACTTCGCCATTTCCACGTTGCTGATGGTCTGCGCCTGCACGCCCTGTGTGGCGTCAACCAAAAGAATGGCACCCTCCACCGCCTTCAGCGCCCGCGAAACTTCATAAGTGAAATCAATATGGCCCGGGGTATCTATCAAATTAAGCTGATAGCTAACACCTGAAAGCTGAAAGCTCATTCTAACCGGCTGCATTTTTATCGTTATTCCTCTTTCGCGCTCCAGCTCCATCTGGTCAAGAAATTGCTCTTTCATTTTTCTTTTTTCCACCGTTTTCGTGAACTCCAAAAATCTGTCCGCCAAGGTGGACTTGCCGTGGTCAATGTGGGCAATGATGGAAAAATTTCTGATGTTTTTCGTGTCCATTATGAACGAATAATAGCTTAAAAACGCTTGAATTTCCAGCTAATTTCTGATAAACTGCAAGAATATGATTCAATATCTTACAAAAGAAAGTTTGCAAAAAGCGCAGGATGATTTGGAAAAACTGAAAAAGCATGGCCGGAAAAAAATATCCGACCAGCTCAAGCAAGCCATAGAATTCGGCGACCTTTCCGAGAACGCTTCATACACGGCCGCCAAAGATGCGCAAGCCAATTTGGAAAGAAAAATATTAGAGCTTGAAAATCTTATTAAAAACGCCATTGTTGTAGAAAAAAATACTGATGGCACGATTCAAATCGGCTCAACGATAAAAGTAAAAGAAAATCCGCCAGCTGGCGGAGAAAGTGAAATTTATGAATACACCATAGTCGGCACCCGCGAGGCCGATCCGGGAAAAAATTTAATCTCAAATGAATCCCCCCTCGGGAAGGCGTTTCTAGGAAAGAAAAAAGGAGAGGCCGTGGATGTGCAAACCCCCAGCGGTATCTCCCAATACGAAATCGTTGAAGTAAAATAAAAGGAAAGCCGGGCTTTCAGCGCCCGGCTTTTTTTGTAAAACGTCTTGTGATTATTGTGAAAAACTGCGTGAAAAATCTTAAAACAAAAAAATCAACTTCCTCCTTTTTGTTCAAGTATACAACTGAAACAATAAACGCAATCGCCGCAAAAATTTCAAAGTCCATTCTTGTCATTTCCCCCTCCCTTCAAAATTAAAAAACTATTTCTGTTTTTAGTTTAGCACGAAGAACACCATATTGCAAGGCGTAATTTTTTTGATATGATAGTAAATACATTGCGCGTGTGGCTCAGTGGTAGAGCACGTTCCTGATAAGAACGGGGTCGAAGGTTCGATTCCTTCCACGCGCATTAAATAGTTTTATAATATTCTTTATTTTGTTCCGCTCAAGCAGTCTCAAATTAGAGCTCCGAGACCAACACTCTTTTTCAGCCCTGAGGCCGAACCGACCTAGTTCCGACTTTACATCGGAATTAGTTTAAATTAATCCACGACCAGGTTCCCCTAGCCGTGCCTTGTTACGACTTCGTCCCTGTTACCGAATTTACCGTAATTCCCCATAAGGGACCATCGGGTACCCTCGGCTCCCTTGACGTGACGGGCGGTGAGTACAAGACTTGAGAACGTATTCACCGCGGTATAGCTGACCCGCGATTACTAGCGATTCCAACTTCATGAGGTCAAGTTGCAGACCTCAATCCGAACTGAGACGCACTTTGATGGGATTAGCTCCGCCTTTCGGCATTGCGGCCCTTTGTATGCGCCATTGTATCATGTGTGTAGCCCAGGGCGTCAGAGGGACATGCTGACTTGGTGTCATCCTCTCCTTCCTCCCCCGTTTGGGGGCAGTCTCGCCTGACACTTGTAACAGACAACGAGGGTTGCGTTCGTTACCCCACTTAAGGGAACAATTCAAACCACGAACTGACAACAGCCATGCATCACCTGTCCAACCGTTCCTTGTGAGAACTCCTGTCGTTTCCAACAGGATTCGCTTGGATTTCAAGCCCTGGTAAGGTTCTTCGTTTATCGTCGAATTAAACCACATGATCCACCGCTTGTGCAAGTCCCCGTCTATTTCTTTGAGTTTTAGCCTTGCGGCCGTACTTCCCAGGCGGTTCTCTTAACGCGTTAGCTTCGCCTCCCCAAGGGTCGATACTTGGAAAAGCCAGAGAACATCGTTTAGGGCGTGGAATACAAGGGTATCTAATCCTTTTTTATGCCCACGCTTTCGTGCTTCAGGGTCAGAAATGCGCCAGTATATTGCCTTCGCCTTTGGTGTTCCCCATGATATCAACGGATTTCACCCCTACACCATGAGTTCCATATACCTCTCGCATTCTCAAAGTCATGCCGTTTCCCGTCCACTTTTTCGGTTAAGCCGAAATTTTTAAAACAGGACTAACATAACACCCTACGCACCCTTTACGCCCAATAAATCCGGATAACGCTCGGGGTACTCGTTTTACCGCTGCTGCTGGCACGAGTTTAGCAACCCCTTATTCTTAGAGTAGTATCATTTTATCCCGCCGAAGCGGGGCAAAATTTTTCCTCTACAAAAGCAGTTTACACCCCGAAGGGCTCCATCCTGCACGCGGCGTCGCTCCATCAGACTTTCGTCCATTGTGGAAGACTCTCGACTGCTGCCACCCGTAGGTGTATGGCCCGTGTCTCAGTGCCATCGTCGGGGATCGAGCTCTCACTCCCCCTAGCCGTCATTGCCTTGGTGAGCCATTACCTCACCAACAAGCTGATAGCGCGCAGGCCGATCAAAAAGCGTTCACGACTTGCGTCGGAACTTTACCCCTCGATTGCTCTCGGGGACTATTGGGAATTAGTTCGCCTTTCGGCGAATTATGCCCAACTTTTTGGCACGTACCTACGTATTACTGACTCGTTCGCCACTACTTTATTTTTCTCCATATTGCTATAGCGAAAAATAAAATCGTTCGACTTGCATGCCTTCTCCACGCCGCCAGCGTTCATCCTGAGCTAGAATCAAACTCTCAAATTAAATTACAAAGTAATTTAATTTGATCCCGAGCAAAGTCGAGGGATAACCTATCAATAAATTCAAGGTAAATCCTTCGATACACTCAGGATAAAAATTACTTTGTAATTTTTAGAACGGAACAAAACAAAAAATATTATATGCGTATGAATCAATATTCATTTATTAAAGACCTAGAAAATTGTTCCCGCTTTTTTACGGGATTGCGCCCTTTTTGGCGCCCTCTACCGTATTCCTTATTATATACAGGGCAAAAAACAAGTCAAGGGGTTGTAAAACCGCCTATTTTTTCCTATTTTGGAATTTATAGATAGTCACCAAAAGCGGTGAAGCGAGAAAAATTGAGGAATAGGTGCCGAAGAAAACGCCGATGATGAGGGTGAGAGAAAAATATTTGGTCGTCTCCCCGCCAAAGAAAAAGATAGCGAGAAGCGCAAGAATAACAGTCAAGGAAGTGTTGATGGAACGGGTGATGGTTTGATTGACGCTCATGCCAACCGTCTCTTCAAAGCTTTTACTCATTCCCTTTCTTAAATTTTCGCGAATTCTGTCAAAAACAACAATCGTGTCATGCACGGAAAAACCGAGAACGGTAAGAATAGCGGTGACAAACAAAATATCTATTTCCGCGCCGGAAATTTTTCCCAATATGGCAAAAACCCCGAGTGGCGTGGTAATATCATGAATCAAAGCGACGATCGCCATCAAACCGAATTTAAAAGAAGATACCCCTCTATCGCCTCGGGGCAAGCCGGTAGAAACCTGCCTGAAAGCGAAAGCAATATAAAAAATTATCATGATGATAACAAAAATAATCGCGTAAATTGATTTTTGCGCGAGTTCCTTGCCAATCACCGGCCCAATGGAATCAAAGCGAATTTCAGTTAAAGGCGCCGCCGAAGAAAGCGCGGAAACCAATTTTTGATGTTCATCTTCGGACAGATGCCTGGAGCGCACGAATAAATTTTTATCTCCGCTTGGCTGTAAAGAAACATTACCGAAATTCAATTCGTTTGTTTTCCCCTGCAAAATGGAAATTTCCGGCCTTGCTCCACTAAATTCCACCTCAAGCAGAGAACCGCCGGTAAAATCAATATTTAATTTGAGACCGAAATAAAAAACGGAAAACAAACTGGCTGTGACAAGCAAGATTGAAAATGTGTACCAAATTTTTCTGTGATTGACTATAAACATATTATTTAATTCCCGAACCGAATAAAAATCCCAATAATCTGTTCTCTTCTTTTACACCCAGCGCCATCAAAAATGTCCTTGTGACAATAATAGCGGAGAACATACTGACCAATATGCCGATAAAAAGCGTCAAGGCGAAACCCTTGACCATGCTTGTGCCAAACCAATAAAGGATTACGGACGTTATCAAACTGGAAACATTTGAATCGCGGATGGAAAGCCACGCACGCTCGAATCCTTCGGAGACGGCTGCGCTTATTGTTTTTCCGCTTCTTTTTTCTTCTTTCATTCTTTCAAAAATGAGAATATTGGCGTCAACCGCCATACCCACGGAAAGAATAAAACCGGCAATGCCCGCGGCCGTAAGCGTGACAGGAATTAATTTAAAGAGCGCCAAAATAATTGCCGCGTAAATGCCGAGCGCCAAAATCGCCAAAAAACCCGGAAGCCGGTACCAGATAATCAAAAAGATAACAACAAGAATAATGCCGAAGGTGCCCGCTTTTATGCCATTATTTAAAACTTTTTCTCCCAGAGTCGGCCCCACGCTTTCTTGCGAAATCAAAGAAATGGGGACCGGAAGAGCGCCGGAGTTGAGGCGCTGAACAAGCGTCTTCGCTTCCTGGGGCGTAAATTGGCCGGTTATCTGCGCTTTTCCCTCTTTTATTTCTTCTCTAATATTGGGAATGCTTATGGGCGCGCCATCAAGAAAAATCGCTAAACGCTTGCCGACATTGTCTTTTGTTATTTGCGCGAAAATTTTTCCTCCCTCATCTGTAAATTCAAGGGAAATTTGCGGAGTATAAGTCATTTGGTCAAATTCCAATGTCGCCTTGCTGAGAAAACGGCCGGTCAATGGAGTCGCCAAAAACGCTTCATTTAATTTTGTGTCATCTTTAATTTCTATATTTGGATTTTCCAAGCGAAACTCAAGAAACGGCGTCTCACCAATCATTCTTATCGCTTGGTTGACATCAGTCACGCCCGGCAATTCAACAATGAGCCGCTGTTCCCTATTCGCGGCTGTTTCCAAAATTCCTTTCTGTTCAACTTGCACGAGCGGCTCGGAAACGCCGAAAAGATTAATTCTTCTTTCAATGACATCCCGCAGGCCGGCCATGGCGTCGGAAATTTCTTCCGGCTTAATGCCAGACATATCCGCCTGATAAACAAGATGGACTCCGCCTTTCAAATCAAGGCCAAGTTTGAACGGTTTGGAAAAAATTGAAGTCGGCTGATATAAATGGATAACATCAAAATAGCCGATTGCTACACCGGCCAAGATAAGAATTATTGCAAAAATCCTGTATTTTAACACGCTTTTTATTATACCCCGTTAGAAATTTTTTTCAACACCCAAAAAACCAATGCTGAAAATACGCCCACAACCGCCCCAGCTAAAATATCGTACGGCCAATGGATACCGGCAACAACGCGAGCTAAACTTATCAAAACCGCCCCAGTAAAAAACACCGCTCCCCATGTGCGCCACCGAGTGGCTAACATTACTGCCATCGCTAAAGCGAAAAAAAATGTGGCGTGGCCGGAGGGAAAAGAGCTAGATGTCTCGTGAAAAATTAACTGATGCACAATATTATTTACAAACGGCCGAGAAACAGGATAAAAATATCTGATAATTTCCGTAATAATTATTCTTGATAAAAAAACAGAAAGAGCTGCAAAAATGAAAATTTTAATTTTTTCGCGGTAAGTTTTTTTGCCAAAAATCAAAAGCACCAAAAAAACGGCAATTAAAACATAAGGCAGCCATTCGGCGCAAAAAATAACGAGATTATCAAAGCCCTGCGACCCACCTGCGAGATTATTTAAATATTGAAAAATTACTTGATTCATCTATTTACTTAATTCTACCAAATTTTGGAACAACATTGCCACCGTGAGAGGCCCAACACCACCCGGGACAGGCGTAAAAAGCGAAGCTATTTCCGCCACTGCTGGGTCAAAATCGCCAATCAGCTTAGCTGGTTGCCCTGAGCCTGTCGAAGGGCTTGTTCCAGCGTCAATTATTACAACTCCATTTTTTACCATATCGGGTTTTATAAGCCCCGGTTTGCCGACTCCGCTTATTATTACATCAGCTATTAAGGTGTAGTCGCTGGGATTGGGAGTTTTGGAATTTAAAACGGAAACCGTCGCGCCTTGATCTATGAGCCAATTGGCAATCGGCTTGCCCACCAAAATTCCTCTCCCAATCACGACAATATTTTTCCCAACCGGCTTAATATCATATTTTTCAAAAATGATTTTTACGACCCCAACCAACGGCGGTAAAATCTTTCCGCCAGTTGGCGGGTTAGACGACAAAACGTCAATGTCTTTATTTACAGGAATGCCGTCAAGAACATATTGCGTGTCAATATGTTCCGGCAACGGCAATTGCAAAATCACGCCATTGTTTTTTTGGTCGTTGCAAATCTCCACCATTTTCTCACGCAATTCTTCTGTCAAAATTTCCGCCGGCAAATTATAAAGCTCCGTCTCCACTCCAATTTCCTCGGCAAACTTAACTTTCTTCTCAACAAATTTTTTAGAAATCTCATTTTCTCCAACTTGAACAATAGCCAGTTTTAATCCGCCAGCTGGCGGATTTGCCATAATTTCTTTTTTTAATTCTTCCTTTATCTCCTCCGCAATCTTTTTGCCGTCAATTAACATAAGACAATTTTAACTCATTTTAGTAAAATAAAAAGGCGGGGATCAGCCGCCTTTAAAAATTACATTTCTCCTATTTCTATTTCTCTTAATTCAAATAATCTTTTTGTATGAAATACATCCTTCTTTTCTTTACCCTTTATATATTTCACCGCCTCTTCTTCTGAGGAAGCATTAAATACAACCAAACTAAACCTATCTACTCTCCCATCAATGAATTTTATATCATATTCATGCAAAAATTCCATATTTTCCCCCTTTTTTAATTTAATTTACTTTCTATTCCAATCCTACCACCTCCGCCAAAATTTTGCAACTATCCCCTATCTAATGCTATAGCAACGTATAGGCGATAGCAGAAAATTTAAGTCAATCATTTTAAAATTTTATCTATTTTTTCCGCGATTTTTACCATATCTTTTTCTTTCATCCCGCGCGTGGTAACCGCTGGCGTACCTAGACGAATGCCGGACGGGTCGGCCGGTTTGCGCGTGTCAAATGGAATTGTATTTTTATTCACAATAATTCCTTTTTTCTCCAATCTCTCACTTGCTTCTTTTCCCGAAATTCCTTTCTGCCAAACATCAACTAAAAGCAAATGCGTATCCGTGCCGCCGGAAACAATTCTCCAGCCGCGCTTTTTTAATTCGTTTGCCAAGGCTTTCGCGTTTATGACAACTTGCCTCGCGTATTTTTTAAAGCTCGGTTGCATCGCTTCCTTCAGCGCCACGGCAATCGCCGCCACCTGATTCATATGTGGCCCGCCTTGCAAACCAGGAAAGACGGCTTTATCAATTACTTCCGCAATTGAAGCTTTCAGCTTTCGGCTTTCAGCTTTCGGCTGACGGCTGATAGCTGATGACTTTCTGCTGAATATCAACGCCGCCCGCGGTCCTCGTAAAGTTTTATGAGTTGTTGTTGTAACCACATCCGCATATGGAAACGGCGATAGATGCGCCCCGCCCGCCACCAACCCGGCAATATGGCTCATATCCACCATTAAATAGGCGCCGACGGCGTCCGCAATTTTTCTGAATTTTTTGAAATCAATCTTCCGCGAATAAGCCGTAGCGCCAGCAATTATAAGCGCCGGTTTCTCTTTTTTTGCTATTCTTAAAATTTCGCCGTAATTTAACTGCTCCGTTTTTTTATCTACGCCATAAGAAATTTGTTTCCAAAATTTTCCCGTTATGGAAACCTTTTGCCCGTGCGTCAAATGCCCACCCATCTCCAGCGACATCCCCATAATTTTCTTACCCTTCGGCACAAGCGCGGCATAAACCGCCAAATTCGCCGGCGAACCAGAATACGGCTGGACATTCACATGCCATTTACCCCGAGCAGAGTCGAGGGGCCCCAATTTAAATAATCTCAGCGCCCGCTTTTGGCATAATTTTTCCAATTTATCAACAATTTCGTTTCCGCCATAATATCTTTTTCCCGCGTAACCTTCTGCGTATTTATTCACAAAAACGGAACCGAGTGCCTCTAAAACATCTTCGGAAACAAAATTTTCCGAAGCAATTAAATTTATCGCTTTTTTTTGACGATTATTCTCTTCTTTAATTAATTTTTCTATTTCTAAATCTTTCATTTCATTTTATTTCGGCCCTAAAAATTCGGCGGCGGCGTCTTCCCTGTGCGCCCCACGGCCATAACGGCGCATACCCATTAAAATTCCCAGCCCCGCGAAAACCGTCACTAAATTAGACCCGCCGTAACTCATAAACGGCAAACCGAGACCCGTTACGGGCAAAAGGCCGATATTCATGCCCACGTGAATTGTAAAATGCGCCATCAGAAAAATCGCCAGCCCAATACCAAAGAGCGACTCAAAATTACTTTGGCCCAAAAAAGCATTTTTCAAAATTCTCCAAATAATAATTCCAAAAAATAAGAAAATAAAAACGACCCCGAGAAGACCCCACTCTTCGGCAAAAGCGGCAAAAATAAAATCCGTCTGATGTTCCGGCAAAAATTCCAAACGGCTCTGGGTGCCGAATCCGATTCCTTTGCCAAAAATTTTTCCCGATCCGACCGCAATGGTTGATTGAAAGGCGTTATATCCGGCTCCCCTTATGTCTGCTAGAGGATGCAGAAAAGTCAAAATTCTTTGCTTTTGATACGGCTTAAAAACAAAAAACCAGCATGTTCCCAACACAAGCGTTCCTATCAAAAAAATCAAAAGAAGATGTTTTTTATTTACGCCAGAAACTAAAATCATTCCTAGCCAGATAATAAAAAGAACTATAGCAGAACCGAAATCGGGCTGGAAGAAAACAAGGACGGCCGGAATAAAAACGTAAAGTCCGGATATTATTATGTGTTTAATATTGGCAATCTCAATGTGCCGGCGGGAAAAATATTTGGCCAAGATAAGAATAACAACCAACTTCAAAGGATCAGACGGCTGAATGGCAAAAAAAGACGTCTCAAACCAGCTTGACGCCCCCTTGATAATTTTTCCAAAAGCAAAAAGAAAAGCCAAAACGGCGACAAAAAAAAGCAAAAGCGCCATTAATATTCCTCCCCTTCTCAAAAAACGCCAATCAATAAAACTGAAAGCAAAAAAAACAATAACAGAAATTAAAATCCAAACAATCTGCCTAGAAAAAAAATACCCTTTCTCCAAGGAAAGGCCGAGATTATTCATAGCCACAAGCCCCGCCACCAAAAGAGGAATTGTGGAAAAAAAAAGCATCCAGTCAATATCAATGTATTTTTTTATATTCATCCTATTGAGTCAGATTTGTGCCCACAATAACGTCGCTTCCCGCCGGCTCTTCGGTAAACGGCTCCGGCCAGGTAAACGTCATTTCTTTGGAGGAATTTCCCCCTATGTAATCGATTTTACTGGAACTGACGCCCACGGCATTTTTATTTTTGTCGTAAAGGACGACTGAAACAAAAATATCTTTTACGCCAAATGAAGATTTATTATCAACAACCACCGACATCATGGGAAAAGGGCTGTTGGAAAATTGTTTTTTTGAAACAACTAAGGGAGCTTTTTCTTTTTCAATTCTTTTCCATTCAATATTGTCGCTTAATTCTATAAAAGCTCTAACAGGAACGCGCTGGCCGGTGTCAATGCCTGTCTCAAAAACCAGCTGGCTCTCAGCCGGATTAATGAACATTTCTCCGTCTTTTATGGCGACCAAAATATTATTTTCGTCGTATAATTTGAATTTGTATTTTAAAGAGAGAACGCCGGCGGAAAGATTTGGATTATCTATAAGAGCCGCTACATCAAATTTTCCGTCTTGTAATTTGAAGACCTTGCTCCATGCGACGACGAGATTTTTTATTTCTCCCACGCACGGCTTGCACACTCCTCCGCAATCCACGCTTTGTTCATCTTGGTTTTGCTTGCCGTCATTGCAAGTCGGCGCCGTCATTTTTATTACTATAATCGCCACAATAATAATTATTAAAAACAAAAAAACAGCGAAAAAAGTCAGCTGTCTTTTTATTACCCACGGTATGACCATGGTTTTATAATAGCTTATTTTTGGCAAAAAGCCCATTTTTGGCAAAAATAAAGCCCGGGATATTGGCGACTAGTTACTTTCCCCATAAAGAGTATCATCACCACTACGACGTTTTACTTCTCTGTTCGAAATGGGAAGAGGTAGTTCCGTCGCGTTAAGTCACCAAAATTCCGGGCTCTATTTAATTTAAAAAAACATTTGCAAATTTCCTGATAGGAATTCGAATATTAGTACTCCTCGGCTCAACCCATCGCTGGGCTTACACCTAGAGCCTATCAACCTAGTCATCTTCTAGGAATCTAAACGATTCTTAATCTTAGAGTTGGCTTCCCGCTTAGATGCTTTCAGCGGTTATCCGTTCCCAGCTATAGCTACCCAGCAATGCTCCTGGCGGAACAACTGGTACACCAGAGGCTAGTCCGCTCTGATCCTCTCGTACAAAGAGCAGCTCTCTTCAAGAATCAACGCCTGCAGTAGATAGGAGACCAACCTGTCTCACGACGGTTTGAACCCAGCTCGCGTATCCTTTTAATTGGCGAACAGCCAAACCCTTGGGACCTTCTCCAGCCCCAGGATAGGATGGGCCGACATCGCTGTCGTTATTTGTCTTCTGTTACCAGAAGGATCGGACTATATCTTCATCCGCCTAAATTTTATTTAAAAAATTTTAGCGGAGCTGACGTATTAACTATCTTAAAAAAGATAATTCCGTTGTTTTCAACAACAAGTCTCTACGGGGTTATAAACCATATTTACGAAGAATCGGATTTTGAGAGCCAGTATTATAATCCAAAAATCGAATAAGATAGTAAGCAACTATTACTAAAACAATAGTGCAAAAAACCTTAAACCAATTTTCCTTTATCCAATTTTTCATATTTATGCTTTAAACTTCCCACGGTATTGTCCATACAATAATCCTATCATTTTACTATTATGGAGTCCACCGTTATAAGTCAGATTTTTCTTTGATCGCATTACAGCGATCAGGAATGAGATTACTCTCATTGCACCCCGATAATGTTAAGGTGCCGAACAGTGCCGTCGATATGAACTCTTGGGCACTACCAGCCTGTTATCCCCGGAGTAGCTTTTATCCGTTAATTTTCCACCGCATCTAATGCGAGTGGTCAGTTCACTATGCTCGGGTTTCCCCCCTGCTCGGCAAGTACGCCTCGCAGTCAAGCCAGCTTATGCCATTGCACTATCAGCGCGGTTTCCATCCGCGCTTAGCTGACCTTAATAGACTCCTCCGTTACTTTTTAGGAGGAGATCGCCCCAATCAAACTACCCACCAGGCACTGTCTCAATAAGGTTTATCTTTTGGAATCCCTTATTGGTTAGAATTTAAATTTTAAAAGAGCGCTATTTCACTGGCGGCTCCATCTCGCCCAAGAGCGAAACTTCAAAGCCTCACGCCTATTCTACGCATTTAAAAATTAAACCCAATGCCAAGCTATAGTAAAGCTTCCGGGGTCTTTTCGTCTAACTGCAGGTAGGGGGCATCTTCACCCCCACTGTATTTTCACCGAGCTATTCCCCGAGACAGTTCCCCAGTCATTACACCATTCCTGCACGTCGGAACTTACCCGACAAGGAATTACGGTACCTTAGGACGATTATAGTTATCGCCGACATTCACCAGGGCTTAATACGCTCAGCCCTTCATCTTGCGACAAAGGACCAGCACATTTTGACCTTCTGGCATTGGTCAGGTGTCACCCCCTATACATCCTCTTACGAGTTCGCAGGGAGCTGTGTTTTTGATAAACAGTTGCTAGGGATACTTTGACTGCGTCCGGCCCTAGACCATCTTGCGATGGTCGGGCTTAGGAAGATCTTATTCCGAAGTTACGATCGCTTTTTTGCCGAGTTCCTTGGGGAAAATTCACTCGTTCGCCTTAGTCTTCTCGACTCGCCCACCTGTGTCGGTTTTCGGTACGGTTCGGTCGCATTTAATCTTAGAGGTTTTTCTTGGAAGCGTGCTTTGCCGAATTATTTTTGCCGAAGCAAAAAATCTCCGCTCCGCTTGATGCCGCCATTAAAGGCAGTTTCCGGATTTTCCTGGAATACCATCTTACGGCCCGAACGCGAATCCAATAACGCGCTCGGCATACTACGCTCCGTCTCCCCATCGAAATGCGCCCGAGTCACGGAATATTAACCGTGTGTCCATCGCCTTCGGCTTTCGCCATCGACTTAGGACCGACTAACCCTTGAATGATCAACATTGTCAAGGAAACCTTGGGCTTTCGGCGTCCCGGTTATCTCACCGGGATTGTGGTTACTTGTGCCAACATTTTTACTTCATAACGCTCCATTCTCCCTCGCGGGATAAACTTCACGGCGGTTATGAATACTCTCCTACCATACTACGAAGTACGAATTTCTACGAACATACGAATTCGTATATTCGTATTGATTTGTATTTCGTATTATTCCCATCTTCGGTACTTTGCTTAGTCCCGATTATTTGCGGCGCAAAATCTCTTGACGAGTGAGCTGTTACGCTTTCTTTAAATGATGGCTGCTTCTAAGCCAACATCCTCGCTGTCTGAGAAATCTTACCTCCTTAAGTACACTTAGCAAAGATTTAGGGACCTTAGATTGGGATCTGGGCTGTTTCCCTTTTGACCGACGGAGCTTAGCCCCCGTAGTCTAACTGCCTGTTAATTACTTTCAGTATTCGGAGTTTGATTGGATTGACGAGATTGCTCCCTATTCAATCCATCCAGTAGCTCTACCCCTGAAAGGTAAAACAAACGCTAGCCCTAAAGCTATTTCGGAGAGAACCAGCTATTACCAGGTTCGATTAGCTTTTCACTCCAACCCACAAGTCATCCGATAGTATTGCACGGCTAACCGGTTCGGGCCTTCTCCCGCATTTCTGCGGGATTCACCCTGCTCATGGGTAGATCACCTGGCTTCGGGTCTATTCCGCACTACTTAGACTACGAAATACGAATATCCGCGAATATACGAATTCGTATATTCGTAATTATTCGTTATTCGTAGTCTGCGCGCTATTAACACTCGCTTTCGCTGAACATGCTTCCATCAAGTGGAATTATGTATGCAATGCAAAATAACTCGTTGGCTCATTCTTCAATAGGCACGCCGTCACCCCTCGATTGCTCTCGGGGCTCCGACTCCTTGTAGGCATATGGTTTCAGATTCTATTTCACTCCCCTAACCGGGGTTCTTTTCACCTTTCCCTCACGGTACTAGTTCACTATCGATCACAAAGAGTATTTAGCCTTGCCGGTTAGTACCGGCAGATTCCCCCGAGGCATTCTTTCCTCGAAGTACTCAAGAATAATAACTAGGAGTATAAAACCGTTTTCGCTTACAGGGCTATTACCTTCTTTGGCTCCGCTTTCCAGCGGATTCAACTAACGAAGTTTTATTTTATAAACTCCTTTCGGATTACTCCGAAATATTATCATCTTACAACCCCCCTCGACTCGGTGCTAAGCACCTCGCTCGGGACGAGCCCCTAAAATTTTAGAGGCTTGCCCTGAGTGAGATACGCAGTATCAAATCGAAGGGTTTGGGCTCTTCCCTTTTCGCTCGCCACTACTGGGGGAATATCCCGCTAAAAGCGGGGTTTTTTTCTTTTCCTCTAGGTACTGAGATGTTTCACTTCCCTAGGTTCCCTTCCCTTGATTACTCTCGGGATTATTCCGTTTAATCGGAATAGAGTTGCCTCATTAGGATATCTCCGGATCAAAGTCTGCTAGACGACTCCCCGAAGCTTATCGCAGCCGCGCCACGTCCTTCATCGGCTCTTTGTGTCAAGGCATCCACCATACGCCCTTAAATTTCCTATCAGGAAATTTACAAATCTTTTTTGTTTTTTTAATCTAATTTTATTTAATACAGTTTTTACCTGTTATTTAATTGTAAAAGTTCATTCGTTCAGGCCTGCCCGCCATCGCTACGCTCTGGCGTTGCGGGCGGGGATTAAAAATACCGCTCTGGGAAGCGGTCATAAAAACGTTAAATTAGCAGGTTTTTATGTCTTCCGCTTCTTAAAGAATGTATTTTTATTTCTACTCATATGTTGTATTTAGAGTATATACCCTGCCCAAAAACAAGTCAACCCCGTAAAGGCCTGCGCTCACGGGGTTGATTGTGGATAACTAAACGGAAAAAAATTTCATGGAGACAGACATGTATTGTTATAACGATGTGGTAATAAAATTATAATTTATTAATTCTATTTTCTAATTCATTGCGAATACTAACCTTTATGCACAGATTATCAGGCAAATAATTTAAAAAGTTTTTTACTTCCTTTGTTGTTTCCTTGAAAATTTTTGAAAGATCCCATTGTTTTTCTGGTGGCGTCCCATAAAATCTGGAGTATGTAAGATGGCTTATTTCTTTACAAGCGCGGATATATAATTTCTTCGTTTCATCTGAATATGATTTTTTAAGGAGAGACCAATTGTCAGAACTAATAAATTCTTTTGCCCTAGCGTCATCAGAACATTTTTTGTCAAAGTATAAAAACTCAATAATATTTCTAAAATGCAATAAGAAATTTTCAAGTGCTAAATTATTTATCCAAAAGTTATTTTGCCCCTTAAATGCAATAATACTTTCAAGTGAAGTGCAAAACATATTTACTTCATAAATAAAATGCTCTTCTAAAAAACTTTTTAAATTATTTTCCTCCATTTTGCCACCAATATATAAGCATCATCCGAAGTTTTTATGCTACGTGATGTATTGCACAATTTTATCTACTTTTATAATTAAGACTCGGTTAGCTGATCTCTTCTTTCCATCTCTCTATAAAAAAATTTTTCTGATACTGGAATAAAATTTTCATTTGCAAGAAAATGATACACAAAATCCATATTTGATAAATCTATGTAACCACTTGCACTTTTATGTCCTTTTTCTTTTTTTATTTCTAAGAATTTATTAACAGTTTTAAATGCTAATAGACCATAAAAATCAACACTTGCCGTATTAGACTCATTATGAGTAGTAATTTTGCAATAAATTTTTGGGTAATTTTTTTTTGTAAACATTTTTGTAGTAATTAAATAATAAAATTGTGTAATATTTCACAAAATACCTATAAATTTCAAGAAATCGCAATCGGCGCGATGCCCCTTTAGTTATTCATAGTTTATTAAATTCTTCAACCGATAATTTCATTTCCTTGATAAGTTTATTCAAAAATCCTTTTGAAATATCTCGAGGGTGCTTGTGGGGAAAAGGTATTGTTATTTCTTTTCTAGGATGAAAATAAATTGTATGCTTACTTTTTCTTATCGGAATGTACCCGGCTTGCTGAAGTTTTCTAGCAAATTCATTATACCCGATCGGTTTTAATTTAGGCATATTCCGGAATCTTGATAAAAGAAAACTTTTTTATAATTTCCGGCTTTATTGTTTCCTTTGGAAATTTTTTCCGAAATTCTTGGATTACTTCTAGGCACTCTTTTATCGCAAACCGAATATTGGAATACGCCTCTTTGAGAGTTTTCCCATACACAACGCAACCGTGAATTGCCGGCGCAGAAGCGACATAACCGCCTTTTTCATCTCGTTCATAGATAATATAATATTGTTTTTCTCCTCTTTTCATATTTAACATAATACAACTCTTTTGGTCATAAAACAAGTCAACCGATCACAAATAAGATTTTACGGGATAAATTTGAAAGTGGAGAGGATTTGATTGGTGATCATACTACTATAACCATCAATTTTGTAAAAATAATTATTCCCTTTTATTAAGGCCGTAATGCCACCCACGCCTCCTTCTTCGTTAAAAATATGAAAAAGAATCATGTCTGTATTATTGTTATGTATATTTTCCACATCTTTTTTGCCTATACTATTTAATTTATTGAAAACCTTTAAATAATTTTCATTAAGACCAATCTCTATTGTGATATCATCCCCCAAATCAAAAGCATAATGATAGTCAGAATCAAGATTAATATTGTTATATTTTAAACCAAATTTAGATGGATATTTTATTTCAAAATTATACTGCTTATTTTTATAAGTTTCCCAATCCGAAAAATCAAAGGACGATATTCCGATTGAACAACTTTGCACTTCCTCCCAGTCATTCGGCACATCGCAAGGTGTTGGAAATTCTCTGCATTCACCAGTAGTAAAATTTTTAGCTGGCGTTATAATTTGAACACAAATATTTTTATTTTTATATTCACGGTCAGTTTTAGAACTAAGGCCAAAAGCAATCCTTATTCCTCTCGTGATGTCCCCTATAGAACTATTTTTTATTTCTGTAATAAGATTATTATTTAAATCAACGCTTTTCAAGTTTTTAAAATCATCAGTAAATATGATAAATCTGCCCATTGGAGAAAGAATCATGTCATATATCGTTTTACTTCCATTATAAACAAGTTTAAATTTTCCGGTATCAAAATTCAAGGTGTAAATTTGACTACCCGAAGATAAAACAATGAATTTTTCGTCTGGAGACCAAAACCCATTTCCACTTCTAAATGAAACGGGGCCAGAAAAATATTTTGTTGTAACGTATCCAGATGATGAAGGCATGTACGTGTATTTTTCTTTTACAGGAAATTCAAAGACCTTGCTTGGTGTTAAAAGATTGTTAATATCATAAACCAAAATCTGATAATTTATCTCTGTTTCTTTAAATTCTAATGGGTAATCGGCTTTTTTAATATAATTCTCCTTTATAACAAAAAATTTTGAAAGTGATGGGCTAAACCCACTACTTCCAGAGAAAAATATTCTTTTGCCAATTCCTTTATAAATTTTTTTATTGAGATCAATGATGTGCACAGTAGAGGAAGATGTGCCTTGACATCCACCACCCTCATAACCAAATATAAAATTCTTTTTAGAATCCCATGCAGAGAGGCCGCCGCAACCATTGTTCTCTTTTATAATACTATGCGAGTCAGCTATTATACTTGATTTAAAGCACTTTTTAAGATTTAAAACGCAACGGAATTCGCCGTTTAAAATACTAGACAATAAAACTTCATTCCCGTCTTGCGAAAAAATTACCTCTCGAAACAATCCTTGATTTTGTTCTCCCCTAATTTTTAAAGATAATCCGTCAAATTTTAGAATATTGCCGTAAGTGTTTATGCTATCAGTTACAAAATTTTGTTTTGTTAATTCTCCTGTTAATAAATTCAATTTATAAATATCATTGTCTTTGTTTATTAAAATGATTTCTTCTTTTTCCACTACTTGCTGGCTTGTTTGCTGATTTTGATTTTTACTCAACTCTTCCGCCTGTTTTTTAATTTCTTCCGTTTTTTTCTTTTCCTTCACATACCATGCCCCGCCACCCAAAGCCAAAACTCCGATGATTATCAAAATTATTGCAATTAGTGCGAAACCTTTTTGATTCATTTTAATTTTTTTCTATTTTATCTTTTAAGGTCTCTTTTAATTTGCTGAAAATTTCCAAATAATCAGACAAACGACCATAAATTATTTCAGCAATTTTTTCATTGTAAGTATGCGCTGTTAAATTCCTGTCATCAAAGGCCTCCAGCCATTTTGGGTCATCTTCAATTAAGCTAAACTTAAACGCCTCTTTAAGGCATTCTTTCGGCGAACGGCAAATAATTTTTTGCTCTCCTAAAAATTTTTGGATGCATTTCCATGATAATTCAATTACAAATTCAAATCTTTGAATTGCCGCATCTCTGTTGAGAGTTGTCTTCTCTCCTTTTAACGCTTCATCCAGTCTTTCAAATGCGTTTTTAAATGAATTGAATAATTCTTCCATAAATTTATGCCAATGGTTTGGCGTATTCTAAAATTTTGTTTTTATAATTTTCCTCGGTAGACATTAAATCAACAATATCAATTGACCTTAATGTAGGCAACTTATCTATCTCTTCCAAAATTTTATGCATCAACCCCCTAGCGACCTCTTTCTCTCCTATTATTCCAATATCAATATCAGAAGTATCCAAAGCATTGCCTCTTGCCCAAGAACCAAAAAGAACAACTTTATAATCATCAGAAAGATATTTTCCTATGATTTTTACAGCTTCTTTTATGAATAAATCTTTATCCATTGATAAAATAATATCAAAAATAAAGCCCTAAAACAAGTCAACCCCGTAAAGGCCTTCGCCCGCGGGGTTGCTGTGGATAAATTAAACGGAAAATTATTTCTTGTTCGCCATATCCTCTCTCAATTTCTCAATATATCGCGCTGCCGCATCCTTTCCGCCAAGACCGAAAGCCAAACCGCCGGCAATGGCGAGCATAGCCACGAATCCCGTGAATAATGTCTGGGCAAAAACTCCAGCGATTCCGAGCTGATACAAAGCGGCCAAGATGGCAAAAATCCAAATGGACCACTTCGTTATTCCTCCCATAAGTCCGGAGGAAGGAACATCAGCCGCCTTGGCTGAACTCACGACAATCTTCTTCATTGCGTCAGCAATATAAGCCGCCAACACTAAAATAAAAGCGGCGACAATCACGTTCGGCAAATAAAGCAAAACAACGTCCTTCAAAAACGCGTTCACCTGGCTCAATCCAAGCACGTCTATGGAAGCGACTAAAAAGACGATTATAAAAAACCATCTTATCAGTCCGCCGATAAATGCGCCCGAATCCAACCTTATTCCCGCCTTTGACAATGTTCCCTCCGCTCCGATTGCCTCAAGAAGTTTATCAACTTTCAAGGTTCGGATAATCTGGGAAACCAGTTTACCCAAGGCCATGGCAATTATCCATCCAATGATGAATATCACCAACGCAACAATGAATTTAGGAATGAACATAATCACCCCCAGCCAAAGCTGCTGAAATGACGCGATTAACACATCGCTCCAAGTTGTTATCATGACTTTTAATATTTAAACTAAGCTAATAAAATTACTACGCGTAATAATTTTGTTACTTTTTCGACCTGTATAAATTATAGCAAAATTAAGGTTATTTTAGTGGAAGATGTGGATAACCTTAGATGCCGAGCTTGTTCACGGCCTTCTCGTGCGGAGAGTCCAAAATCTCCCGAATAAATCGGTCATTCATGCCGAAGCGGTAAAGAAATTCTTTCGTGTCAAAAAAGCCGTAAATGATGTCTTTGCCTATTTCAACCTCTGTTTTCTTCAGAACATTTTCTAAAAGCGCTTTTTTAATTCCGTCTCCGACTACCAAGATATCCGTTCCGCTTCCTTCCGTTTCGGTGAAAATTCCGGAAAATATTATCAGCTTTATGTTGCCCGCAGATTTCAGCGACTTAATTATTTTTTCTTTATTTATGGAAACGGCGTCAACAATCAGTCCTTTCAGTGGATTCAATAAAGGAAAGAGTTCGTTCAATCCAAGCCCTTCTATTTTTTTCTTTTTTCCCTGTGTCTTTCCATTTTTTAGTTTTATAAGATTGGTTATTATTTCTGATTTGTTTTTTAAAAAACCGATGCCTTTCAAAAAAGAAATCTCCCGCTTGGCAACATTGTTTCCAATCTTGCACTTGCGGGAGATTTCTCTCAAATTTAAAATCTCTTTTTGATTAAGCAGAAAGAAGCGGATTACTTTAACTCGACTTGATGAGCCGAACAATTTTTCCAAAATTTCTGACATGTATACATCATAACACTCGGTGTTTATCGATTCAACACCGAGCGTTTAGTTGTTTGTTATTTCAATTCCACAACCGCTCCTGCCGCTTCCAGTTTTGCCTTCAATTCGTCGGCTGATTTCTTGTCCAGCCCTTCCTTAATTGTCGCCCCTTCCACATCAGCAATATCTTTCGCTTCCTTGAGACCTAACCCAAGAACTTCTCTCAACGCCTTGATGACCTGAATCTTCTGGTCTCCTGCTTTCTTTAGAACAATAGTAAAGGAAGATTTTTCTTCTTCTGCCTCGCCAGCCGCCGCTCCCGCCGGCGCCATCGCCACCGCTGCCGCTGAAACGCCGAATTTTTCCTCAAGCGCTTTGACTAATTCATGAAGCTCAAGCACGCTCATGGCTTCTATTTTTTCAATGATATCTTCTTTGTGTTTTGACATATTTTTAAATTAAACTTTTTTGTTTGCAATTCTATCCAAGGCCACGACTATTCCCTGAATAGGTGAATTGATAATATTAACTATTTGCGCCAATAAGACCTCCCTCGGAGGAATACTGCCCAACATTTTAATGATATCCGCGCCGACATAAGTTTTTTCATAAACCCCTCCAAGCGCGGATAAAACCTTATTCTTCTTGATGAAATCGTGTATGACCTTTGACGGAGCCAGTGGTTCAACCGAAGTAATGACCGCCACCTCGCCGTCCAATTTCGGCAATTCGCCGCCGTATTTGATATCAGTCAAACCCTTCTTTACCAAAGTTTTCTTAACAACATCATATTCAGCCCCAGCCGCTTTTAATTTTTTTCTCAAATCGGAAACATGAGCCACATTCAGGCCGTGGAAATTAACAAAGGCAACAAAGCCGGCTTTGCTCAACTTTTTCTGAATTTTTTCCAATATCTCCCCCTTTTTTTGTTTGGTTATAGACATAAAAACGGCCAAAAGCCGTTCTTAATTATTAACCTAAATAGGACTTACTTGCCCCGCCTGGCGGGGTGAATTTGCCTATTGTCTACGGCTTATGTTTCCAGTATATACTCCTTAAAAAATAAGTCAAGATTTTTTACAACCCCAGCAATCCAGACGGAATGGTATTGGTCGTGTTGTTTAAAAATTCTATGGTGGAAGTGGAAACAGCGCCTCCGGAAATTGAAGAGCTGTCCGCTTTTACGGCAATATTATTGTTTTCAAATTTTACATTTTCAAGATTGACGGGAGAGTTTTCGTAAACTATCCCATTTTCCGCATAACCAATCGTCGCGCCTTTGATGTTGGAAGAACTGCCGGAATACATTCTTATCCCATACCAGCCGATGTGTTTCAACGGAGACGAAGAAGCCCAAAAGGAAGTAAAGGTAACATCGCTGGCAATAATTCCTTGAATCAAAAGATTTCCGTAAACATCAAGCCGCCCGCCACCAAATTTTCCGCTGCCAGTTACGGTAACGCCCGGTTCTATCGTCAAAGTGGTACTGGAGGCAACGGAAACATTATAATTTAAAATATATGGCAAAGAATTTGGCTTCAGCGTCGCCGATAAATTAGATAAACCAAAAACAATGCCGTCGGTGCCGTTGCCCGAGCCGGAATTATTGGTAATAGTTCCCGACGCGTTAGAAACAATCGCCTCGCCGACATTTGAATTGATGACATTTGAATCAATGACGGCCGACGACCCTACTGAATAAATCCCTCTCCCGTTTTGGCTTACGGTGTTATTTTTTATTTGCGGACTGCCACCAGAAATATAGATTGCCGAATTGATTCCCGCTGTGTCACCGACATAATTATTATTTCTAAAAATATTATTTGAAACACTAGAGTTTGAATTTGTTAATTTTAATCCGTACGCGAGAGAATATTCAAAAACGGAATTGGAAACACTGACGGAAGAATTTTTAATACCGAGGTTGGCCCGACTATAATCCCCCATTGAATAATATTTCCCGCCGTATCTAAAAACAGTATTGTCAAAAACTGAATCATTATTCGTAGTATCTATGTTAACACTAAGCCAACCGCCGGCGTAGGGAGTAGTTGAGGCATTGTCTAAATCTCCACCATAAGCATCGTCTTCAAAAGAAGTAAAAACAATCGGCTCTTCGGCAGTACCCTTGGCGATGATTTTTGAATTGCCGGTAAAATAAAGGCCGGCGCTGTTGTAAAACTTAATCACCGCGCCCGGCTCTATTGTGAGTGTGGCATTATCCTGAAAATATTGATTTGAATTATTGACGATGTACGGACTTTTGGCTTTGGTGAGAGTGATATCAGAAGAAATATGAGAAGTTCCGTTTGAAATTAAATAGTTGACACTGTTCCTTGCTTTTGGTGTGCCATAGATTGGCTGACTGGCCATGTCTTTCCCGTTTTTTATAAGTCCATTATTGTATCCCCAACTTACTGAATCTGCGCCAGATAAATCTGGGTCATTCCTTTCCATTGTCCTATATTTATAATTAAAGCCCGGACACCACCAAACAGGACCAGCGCCGCATAAAACTGTCTGATCAATGGTCGTGGAGGCGTAAGAGAGAGTAAGAATTTCGCCAGAATTATTTAAAGCCCAACTTGAACCATCATTGCCGTAAATTAAATCCGCCGCAATATCGCTTATCGTTTCATTGTCTTTTCGTTCCATTAAATAATAATCATG
>Ga0265296_1001043_pt1 | contig 34514 bp, 29 predicted proteins | sample MunlanPumphouse1_FD_189073 | JGI IMG/M metagenome (GOLD analysis project Ga0265296, IMG submission 189073) | Groundwater microbial communities from a municipal landfill in Southern Ontario, Canada - Pumphouse #1 | ecosystem: Environmental > Aquatic > Deep subsurface > Groundwater | place...
GTTTCCAAATCCAGTCCTAATTTTCTGAAAGAGCCGACGCCTTGTTCAATCGGGATGACCTCGGTGAAGAAATTACTTAAGTCCAATTTCTTTGTCTGTAACAACTTGATCGCCGGCAACATCGTATTTTGACCGATATAAGTGCCGAGAATCTTGATCGCGCGCCGGGTGACATGGTAAGGTTTGATCTTGGCCTCAACGCTGTCGTCCATACCGAAAGCCAGGATTTTGCCGCCGGGCGTCACATAATTCAATGCATTTTCCAACTGTGTACCGGTGGCGTCTATCACGATGTCGAACTTCTTGCCGTTGGTCATTTTAACAACTTCGGCTTCCAGATCGCACTTTTCCGGGTTAAACACCGGAACACCAAATTTTTTCGCAATGTCGAACCGGAACGGATCGATTTCCGTCACCGCCACGCTCGCGGCGACATTCTTCGAAATCGCCGTGAAAAGATAACCGATAGGACCGCAACCCAGAATCAGAACGCTATCATAACATTGCATCTGGACGGTGTTCATTCCGTTTAAGACCGTTGCCAGCGTCTCCACCTGCGTGCCGGTGATGTCGTCGATCGAATCGGGAATTTTGAAGCAGACGTCTTCCGGCGCAACTGCGTATTCGGCGTAACCGCCATTTTTAAAAATGCCCAGCGTCCGGTTTTTCAGATCGACGCACTGACTGCTGAAGCCCATCCGGCAGAATTCACACAACCCGCAACGAGGATTGTTATCGAGAGCAATGCGGTCGCCGACTTTCACGGAAGTCACACCTGAACCGATTTCAACGATGGTTCCACAGAACTCATGACCGATAACGGTGTTTTCTTTATAAGCATGTTTGCCCTGCATGATTTTCACGTCGGTACCGCAGATGCCGCAGGCGGCGACTTTTAATAAAACCTGATTGGGTTCCGTAACCTTTGGAACCGGTATCATTTCAAAGTCTATTTTGCCGATTTTCTTGAAAACCAACGCTTTCATTTTTTCCATAATATGCCTCTCCAATTTTTTATGTAATTTTTTTACAGCAGAAACTGAATTCCTACCAAACTCCACAAATTTGTTTCTTCATCATGACTGTGCAGACTTTTGCCGAGAGAAAAATAGGATGAAATGGCTTCCGACCATTCCCAGACTAAACCGACATTTACCATCGGTTCTGATAAATCAAACGGCGCTTCTTGTACCGCGGTGTGCCATTCAGCTGACAAATCGAAACTTTTAAAATATACAGCCGTGGCCAAGCCACCTTCCCAGCCTTCGGATTTGCTTTGAACCCAAACGTGCCCGGCCTCTGCCGTCAAGCCGAAGCGCGACCACTCGCGGTGCCATTCCACGGGAAGAAGTAACTCCGATTTATTCTCTTTCTCGAAGGAATAATAAACTTTGGGACAACATGAAAAACTGGAACCGGACGAAGAGGAATGATCCATAAACCGGTACTTGATTCCCACTTCCATTCCGTCGATGCCTTGATGAACTTTGGAATCTTTGTCCCGATCGACGACATAGGGCAAACCCACGGTCACTTGTCCGCGATCGCCCAGTCCGTAATTGATATCGAATAATGGAACTTGCCATTCATCGTTGCGGGTGGCGTGTTCCAGAGAAGCGAGAACATTGATCTCCCAATTTCCGGGACCGAGCGTGCCGGTGTCATCCAGTAAAAGCGGTGGACTGCTCTGAGCAACTGCATCCACCGGAAATGAAATGATGGAAATGAATCCGACAAACAAAAGTATTTTTATTGTAGAGCGCTGTCGGTTATTTTTCATTTCTCTCGGGTTCATTTCATCAATCCGCGCATGAATTCGATTGTTTTCTTCGCCGCCGTATCGGAATCCGGAGGCGGTAAAATTTCCGCCGATAAATAACCATCGTAACCGATTATTGTCAGACAGTCAACGACCGCATTAAAATCAATGTGCCCCGCGCCGGGATGCCAGCGATTGGAATCGGCAATGTGAAAGTGGAAAATGCGCGATCCGGCTTTTTCGATGCTTTCCGGAATGTCCGGCTCCTCGATGTTCATGTGAAAAGTATCCAGTAAAAGCCCGACATTCGGCAGGGCAAGTGTGTTTAAAAAATCCAATCCTTCATCAACGGTACTGATAATATTGGATTCATAACGGTTGCAGGGTTCGATCACTAAACGAACAGCGGGATTCAGCGCGGCACATTCTTGCATCGCTTCCGAAAGCCAACGCGTGGTCAATTCCTCATCTGCTTCAGGTCTTCTGTTCCCGCGAATCAGTCCGATGATTACCAGAGAGTTCCACCTTTCGGCGAGACGGATTTGCGATCTGATCCGTTCGATTGCTTTGCGGCGAATGGCTTCGTCCGGGCTGGTAAATGACAATCCTTCTTCGCCGTACGCCTGACCTGTGCCGATAGCAACGACAGGCAGTTCGAATTTTGCCAGCAGAGATTCGATCTCGGCAATATCTAAAAGTTTCGGATCACGCACCGCTAGTTCGACGCCATCATAACCTAATGCTTTGATTTTAGCGATATTCTCGGCCAATTTGCCTTTGTACGCCAACGCAGAAAACTTCGCCGGTTGCGTCGATATAACGATGCTCAACTTCATCAGTTACAGTCCCATTTTGGGAATGGCATAAATCGGACGCCATCCTTCGGTAAACGGTTCCTTTAGATACGGCGCCATTTCCTCTTCGGTGCGCATGGTGGTTTTTTCGATGGGCGGCAGTTTACCAGCAGGAAATGCTATGTTGATTTCTTCCCAAACCAGCGTCAGATAAAATAAAATCGCCGCAATGGTTCGTTTGGCTTTCCGCGCGTCGCTGATTGTCGGACGACCGACGACACCTTCCGGAATTGAATTGATTTCCATCGGAAAATGACCCTGACCTTCCGACCATTTGCTTGGCCGTGCGAACGGATCCACCGCTTTATCGAAATGACCGTCCGGCAAATAACCTTCGACTTTCGTCTCCTGCGCCAAAGCCATTTCCACATATTCCGGCGCAAGCAGAAGCATCACGGAAGTCTCAGCTTCGTCGGCATGAAAAAAATTGTCGTCCCAGTCGCCGCCCCGGTCTTTCGTTCTAAAAAACTCCCGGACGGCGCGGTGCCAATCGATCATCCGGAAAAGGCCGGGCAGATTCCAGGTCTTTTGCAATTCCTGAATGGCGGCTTCGAGCAACCAGGAATGACCGTGATTATTGATGAGGATAATTTTGCGGAGACCGTCGTTCCAGAGTCCGACCATCACGTCGATCAACACTCTTTTCAGCACTTCATCTTCGAGATGAATCGTACCCGGCATGCCGATGTGGTGATGCGGATGACCGCCGTAGTTGAGCGGATTCCAGGCTAAATTAACCGGCGCTCCTGATTTCATTGAATGCCTGCGAACACCTTCCAGAAGCTGTGTCACCATAAATGAATCCAGAGCGGTTACCGTATGACGACCATGCAGTTCCGTACATCCGATCGGAACGAAAACAATGTCGTTCTTCCGGCGGTTTTCGACCACTTTCTGCCTGATCGTTGTCTGAATATAAGTTCCGGGTTTTGCCAGTTCGGACGGAGAAGGGATACCATAATCCTCGAGAATATTATCGACTTCTTTGTCCGATGCTTCCCATATTTTTTTCTTTAAATGGCCGACCGATGTGTCTTCAAAGCGAAGATCATCCCGATTTGTTGTAAGCCATCCACTCATAATTCACCTCAAATTTTGTATGTTCATTTAAATTTGTTCATTCCGGGAAAACGGTAATTTTCACTTCCTGACGGTTTGTCTGGAGCATCACTAAATTCTCCGGCACCTCGTCTAATCCAATCCGCTTTGTGATCAGTTTTGAGACATCCATACCGCCTGCCATCGAACTGATAACCCGCGGGAATGTGCCGTTTCCGGAGTGTCCCTGAGCGCCGACAACATTCGCATGGCGCACTTGAAAGACTTCACCGTTCATCGGAATTTTATCGTCCGCACGGGCGACGATGACCACCGTAGAGTTGATAGTTTTACCTTCCCAGATGATTCTTTCGATGTCCGGCCAGACGAGACTCGGTAAACCGGTCGCTTCGAGAATGATCTTGGCGCCCATTCCATGTGTAATATCCAAAACCGCTTCGGCGGCATTGACGTTCGTTGGGTCGATCGCATGGGTAGCGCCCATCGCCAAAGCCATTTCACGCCGCGATTGCGAGGGCTCGGAAATGATGACATTCGTTGCGCCCGATCGCCTTAAAACTGCGCAGGCGGCGATTCCCACCGGCCCGCTTCCCATAATCACGACGTTGTCGCCCGCGCGGATTCCACCGCCCCTTTCGATGACCGCGTTATAGGCAACTGAGGTCGGTTCGACCAAACTGCCAAGTTCGTACATTTTTCGTTCGCCATAAATTGGCCGCAATTCCTCGATACTCCAGAGATAACGGGCATCGACTTTGATGTATTTGGCATAGGCGCCATCACACGAAAAACCGATCTCGTACAGGCGTTCGCATTGATTTGGATACCCATCGACACACGGCCGGCAATATGAACACCACATCATTTCTTCAGAGCAGACGGCTTCTCCGATTTCAAAAGGTTTGCCTGTCCGTTTATTGAATGCTTTCGGTCCGGCCTCCATGATTCTCCCGGAAAATTCATGCCCCAAAGTGCTCGGAAAAGCGGTCAGGCCGGGATAATATATATAACCATCCGGTGAAGTTTGAAGCATATGGACATCACTACCGCAGATGCCGCAGGCTTTCACTTCTATCAACGCCTCGGTCGGACCGTGCGCGGGAATTTCTTTTTCAACCATTTCTATATGAGGATAACGCCATACTTTACTGCCTAAATAAGTCAGTTTGCCTTCAATGTCCTTATAACCGAGTTTGAATTCCGGTTTCGGATCCCATTTGGCAAAGAGAGTCATTGTTTTCATTCTGATTCCTTTCAATTATCCTAATGTTCTATTGAATAGACAAATTGTGTGAAAAAAAACATTTTATCAATAATCAACGACCTGCACGACGCGATTGGTATGCAGAGAGTCCGTCGCAGCTACGGCGATCTGTAAACCGGTGACACCGTCGTCAATTGTAATCATCGGTTTGTTCCCGTTTTGCAAATTATCTAAATAGTTATTCAACTGCGCAACATAAGCGTCGTGGAATCTCTCCGGAAAGTAAGGAACGACATCATGTGTGACGCCTTCTGCGGTTAAAACTAAAAGCGGTGTATCGCGGAGATAGCCGACTTTCAGCGTGCCTTTGGTTCCTAAAACTTCCGCGCGAATGTCATATCCGTAAATTCCATTTCGGCTGATATCGACTTCTCCTAACGTACCGGATTCAAATCTCATGGCCATCACGACGTTATCGGTATCTCCGGTTGCGGTTACTTCAGGATATGCCAGAACGCCACCGATGGCATAGACAGTTTTAACGTTGCCCATATACCAGCGCGCGATGTCAAAATCATGAATGGCCATATCCAGAATTTGTCCGCCGCAAAGCCTTTATCAAACCGCCGCATGTAACCCTGCTGATAAAAAACACCATGCGCTTCTACGGCCGATTTCATCGCGCGGGCATCATCGATGCTCAGCGACATCGGTTTTTCACAAAAGATCGGTTTCCTTTCCGCCACGGCATCCAGCACAATCTCTTTATGGTTCATCGTTGTCGCTGTGATGATGACCGCATCTACGTTCGGATCGGAATTTAAATCATGATGGTTGTCGTACCATTTTGGAATGTCGTATTTTTCCGCAATCGTCGTCGCTCTCTCAGGAATCAGATCGGCAACCGCTACCAATTTTGCCTAGGGGACTAAGTGAACTAGAAATTCGGCGTACATGCTTCCGAGGCGGCCGGTGCCGATCAAACCAATATTGATCTGTTTTTTCATAAAGCGCTCATCAATTTAGCTTTCCTCAGTATGTGATTCACCTCAGGTACTTTTCCGCGAAATGACCGACGTTCTCTCAACAAAGTGAGATTTCAGCACAATTTGTTGAGTCGTTGTGGTTTCGCCTTTTATCCGTGAAATCAAAATCTTCAGACTTTCCTGTCCCATTTCGTAAATCGGTTGATGCATTGTAGTCAGCGAAACCGAGTTCGGTATAGTCGGATGAAGATCGTCGTAGCCGACTAAGGAAATATCGTTCGGAATTGAAATACCCAACTTTTGGGCGACCGTATAAATCAAATAGGCGATCCGGTCATGACCGGCGAAAATCGCACTGATTTTTTTCTCAGATGCGAGGAGTGTTCGTGCGACTTGCAGATAATACTTTTCATTGAATGGACCATCGTTCAAGGCAACGATGGTCGGATCATAGGGAATATTACTGTCCGCGAGCGCTTTTTGATAGCCTTCGAGACGCAGTCTTTCGGTGTTGAATAGCGTGCTGAGGGTGATTCCGATGCGCGTATGTCCCTTTTCGATCAGATATTTCGTCAGGCCATAGGCGCCTTCAAAATTATCCGTCGTGACATAATCAATATCCATATTCGGAATAAGGCGGTCAGCCAGAACAATCGGCACATCTCTTTTCCGAAACTTCTCGATGATTATCCTGTTTTTTTCATCGGGCGCTGCTGTCGGTACAAAAACCACGCACCCGACAGAATTTTCGAGCAGACGCTCGGCATGAAAATCGGCTTTAACGAATAGATCGTCTGTATTGCACAGAATCGTGCTGAATTTATTTTTCGCGGCTTCGTCTTCGACCCCGCGGGCAAGTTCCGGAGTGTAACCGGAGCGAATATCCGGCACGATGACTCCGACGATGTTTTTCGTCTGACCTGAATGGGAACGCAGGGTAACAAAGGTTCCCAGCCGACGCTTCCGCACCAGATAGCCCATGTTGGCAAGGTTGGCAAATGCCTGACGAATGGTTGCCCGTGCCAAACCGGTAATTTTGACGAGTTCTTCTTCGGTCGGCACCTTTTCTTCCGGTCGAAAAACGCCTTGCTCAATCTGCTCTCTCAGCCAGGTCTGAAGCTGGAAATACTGCGGAATCGGGCTATTGCGATCAACTATCATTCTTATCTCTCAATTTTCATTGTCTATACAATTGTACGATGCATTTTTTACGGAAGCAAGAATTTTTTTCTTTCATCTAAAATTTTACCATACGACGCGGTTTGCCTTCGATGGAGTTCATTCAAAAATTTTACCGGGATTTAGAATACGTTGCGGATCGAAAGCCGCTTTGATGCGCTTCATCATTTCGATGGATGTCGGATCCAGCGCCATTTTCAAATATTGCTTACGTTTATTTCCGATGCCATGTTCACCGCTGATAGTTCCTCCCAAGGCCAGTGTCATTCGATACAGTTCGAGACGAACCTGTTCCTGAATTTCCTGCCATTTGTCCATCGACATTTCCGGTTTTTTCGCCAGTGTCGAGTGAATATTGCCATCTCCGGCATGTCCGAAACAGGGAATCACCAGATCGTACTTTTTTGCCAAATCGGCAATCTGAGGCAAAAGAACCGGAATATTGGCAATTGGAACGACGAGATCTTCGGAACTCCTGGCTGGATAAAACGCTTGAATTCCTTCCGGAACATTCCTGCGAAGCGCCCACACGCGTTCTTGCGTCGTGTGATTATCGGCGACGTAAACTTCTATCGCACCCTTCTCAAGGCACATATTTCCGATGATTTCATATTCGCGCTCTAATTGATCTTCGTCATTTCCATCGATTTCTATTAGCAACATTGCTCCGATCTTTTCAGAATGGAAATGTTCGTTCAGATATCGACATGCCAATTCGACGGCAGTGGCATCCATGAATTCGATTGCCGTCGGAATGATCTTGCCGTAAGTAATGATCTGCGGAACAATCGCTATGGCGGCGACAATATCAGGGAACAGGACGAGCAGGTCAACTTTTTTCGCCGGGAGCGGTAAGAGTTTGATATAAATTTTGGTAAAAATGCCGAGCGTTCCTTCAGAACCGACCATGAGATGAATCAGGTCATAGCCCACGACGTCTTTCACGCGTTTCCCGCCTAAGTGCATGATTTCGCCTTCGGGTGTGACCACTTCAAGACCGATAATGTAGCGCCCGGTGACGCCGTATTTGACCGCTCGACCGCCGCCGGCATTTTCAGCGACATTACCGCCGATAAAGCAACTCTCGACGCTCATCGGATAACCGGCGAAAAACAAACCATCTGTCGCCAATTGATTGTTGATGTCGTTCGTGATTACGCCGGGTTCGACGACAATCACCATATTTTGCTTGTCAATTTCCAGGATTTTATCCATTCGTTCAAGCGACAGCAAAATGCCGCCATATATGGGCACGGCACCACCCGAAAGGCCGCTTCCGGCGCCGCGCGGAGTGACTGGAATTCTCTCCCGGTTTGCCAATTGCATGATGGCGGCGATTTCTTCAGCCGTACGCGGTTTGACGACGGCGTCCGGTAGGTGCGCCCATTTTTTCCCGACTACTTCATCGTGGGAATAAGGCTCCAGTTTTTCTTCATCGTTGTAAATCACGAATTTTTGTCCGACGATTGATCGCAATTGTTCGACGATTACAGACGAGAGTGGTTGGTAAGAAGCCGATTGTAAGTTTGTTTCTGAAGACATGTCATTCTTTCGTACTGAGTTCGATTTTTACAGGAATTTCCGGCAGGACACTATGTCCGTTGATACTTTCGAGCGCTTTAACTACAGCAACATTTGTAAACATAAACACTCATATATTGAAAAGTAAACAATTGTCTATACAAATATAGGGTTGGCAAATGAAGATGGCAATTTTTTTCTTATCGGTTCAGAGAAATATGGCGTTTTATTTCATTTTTCTGATTCATTTGAAATTTGACATTTCCATTCGATGCCGTAGATTTCATTGTTTTTTCAGGAAGAAATCAATCGAACAGGAATTTATTCATGACCGAGCAACAAATATATCAGATCGTCGCAGAAGAAACGCACTTGCGGGTAAATCAAATCGTTCAAACCATGGAAATGCTGGACGAGGGAAATACGGTGCCGTTTCTTGCACGGTACCGGAAAGAGCGTACCGGTTCGCTCGACGAAATCCAGATCCGGCTCATTCAGGAAAGGGTTGAATATCTTCGCGCATTGGAGAAACGCAAGGAAACCGTGCTGTCCAGTATCGAGGAACAGGGCAAGTTGACACCGGAATTGAAAGCGAAGATCGAAGCGACGACCAAACTTCAGGATCTGGAAGATTTATATCTGCCGTATAAGCCGAAGAAACGAACCCGCGCCTCGATCGCCCGTGAAAAAGGGCTTCAACCGTTGGCTGATTTGATTCTTCAACAACAGACATTGATCGGCGATCCACTGGAAATCGCCACGGCTTTTGTCAATCCGGAAAAGGGCGTGAACACACCGGAGGAAGCATTGCAAGGCGCGCAGGACATCGTCGCCGAGACGATTTCGGAAGACGCCGACATCCGCCGGATGGTCAGGGAATTCACTTTCAAAACCGGTATCATCGTTTCCGAAGCGAAGAACAAGGACGAGAAAAGCGTCTTCGAGATGTACTACGAGTACACCGAACCGGCGAGCAAAATCCCGCCACACCGGATTCTCGCGATCAATCGCGGCGAAAATGAAGGCGTCCTAAAAGTTGACATTTCGGTGGATGTCGATAATATTTTATCACGGATTGGAAAGAAAACGATCATCGATTCCCGGTCGATTTTTCATGGGTATTTATTGGATGCGATCCGGGACGGCTATCAGCGATTGACCGCGCCGTCGGTCGAACGTGAGATTCGCAACGGTTTGACGGAGACGGCGGAGGAACAGGCGATCCGGATATTTGCGCTTAACCTCAGGAATTTGCTTCTTCAACCGCCTGTTTCGGGCAAAATCATCATGGGAATCGATCCCGGCTTCCGGACCGGCTCGAAAGTCGCCGTCATCGATAAGACCGGCAAATATCTCGAAGGGACGACCATTTATCCGCATCCGCCGCAGAATGAAGCCGACAAATCGAAAGTTGTTCTAAAAAAATTGGTTGTGAAATATAACGTTAATGTGATTGCCATCGGAAATGGAACTGCGAGCCGAGAAACCGAGTCGTTGATCGCCGATTTGATCGGCGAGATGAAAACCGTCCGGAAATTGTTTTATGTCATCGTCAGTGAAGCGGGCGCATCGGTTTATTCTGCTTCGAAAATCGCGCAGGAGGAATTTCCCGATCTGGAGGCGAGTCTGCGCGGCAATATTTCGATCGCCCGGCGCCTGCTAGATCCGCTGGCTGAATTGGTGAAGATCGAGCCGAAAAGCATCGGCGTCGGTCAGTATCAGCATGATGTCAATCAAAAGCGGTTGACGGAATCGCTCCACGGTGTCGTTGAAGACTGCGTCAATCATGTTGGCGTCGATTTGAATACGGCGTCAGCATCTTTGCTGACCTATGTTTCCGGATTGACCAGCCGGACGGCGGTAAACATTGTTCATCATCGAGAAAAAAATGGCTCATTTAATAGTCGCCAACAATTGAAAGACGTGCCTGGCATTGGCGCCAGCACATTTGAACAAGCCGCCGGTTTTCTCCGGATTCCGGGCGGCGAAAATCCGTTGGACAACACATGGATTCACCCGGAATCTTACGCGGCGACGAACCATCTGTTGAAGAAATATAAAATCGATAATATTCAAATCGGCGGGCAGACGATTCAGCTGATGATTTCCAACAACCAAGTCCGGATGAGCGATCTGGCAATAGAAATTGGCGTCGGCGAACCGACATTGAAAGACATTCTTGTCGATTTGGAGAAGCCGGGACGCGACCCGCGTGAAGAATTGCCCAAACCGATATTGAAGAGCGATGTGCTGAAAATCGAAGACCTGAAGGAAGGAATGGTGCTGAAAGGAACCGTTCGCAATGTCGTCGATTTCGGCGCTTTTGTCGATATCGGCGTCAAGCAGGCGGGTTTGGTTCATATCAGCCAACTTTCGGATCGCTTCATCAAAGACGCGAGCCAGGTCGTTGCGGTCGGTGATGTCGTGGATGTGCGGGTCGTTTCGGTGGACACCGATCGGGGTCGGATTCAACTGAGCATGAAATCTGTGAAATAAATGAATCGGTGGAATTAAATTAAAATCAATCGCACAGTTGTTCATTTAATTCGTGAATAAGAGGCATTGCATATGAGTTCGTTTCTCTGTTTTGGGCATCAAGGAGCACCGGGCTATGCTCCGGAAAACACGCTGGCATCTTTTCAAAAAGCCATCGATCTTGGGGTTGACGGCATCGAGTTGGACGTTTTTATCGTGGACGGCGATCTCGTCGTTATTCACGATTACCGCTTGGAAAGGCTGACAAGCGGAACTGGGCTTGTCGAAGAAAAAACTTACGACGAAATCCGATCTTTGGAAATAAAAGGCGGCGGCAGGATTCCGTTGCTGACCGAAGTACTCGACCTCGTGAATCGTCGGACGAGTGTGAATATCGAGGTTAAAAGCGAATGCACGGCGCCATTGGTGGCAAACGTGATCAACGAGTATGTTCGCAAACATGGCTGGAGATACGAACAGTTTCAGGTTTCTTCCTTTAATCATTATGAACTAAAGACGATAAAAGCGTTGGTTCCGGAAATTAAAACCGGCGCGCTGATCTTCGGCGTACCGATCGGCTGGGCGAAGTTTGCGGCCGAACTGAACGTCTATTCGATCAATATCAGCATCGAATTTGTCAATGAAGAACTTATCGAAGATGCGCATCGCCGGGGGATTAAGGTGTTCGTTTTTACGGTCAATTTTCCGGACGATATTCAGCGGATGATCGACTTCGGTGTGGACGGCGTTTTTACCGATTATCCGGACAGAGTCATCGATGTTCGGTCAGGCGCAAAGGTGAATCAGGAAATCTGAAAAATGAGTGCTCTCGGAAATGTCTTATGGATTTTTCTCGGCGGCGGGATTTTTATTTTTCTGGGATATTTGTGGGGCGGTGTCGTGTTGTGTCTGACGATCGTCGGCATTCCGTTCGGGATTCAATGTATCAAGTTGTCGGTTCTCGGACTCATGCCGTTTGGCGAAACGATCCGCTTTAAACCGTCCGCGCCGGGTTGTCTCTCGACGATCATGAATTTGATCTGGCTTCTGTTCGGTGGCATCTGGCTGTCGCTATTTCATCTGATTTTTGCATTGTTGTGCGCGGTGACGATCATCGGAATTCCGTTCGCCAAACAACACGTCAAATTGCTGTCGTTGGCGCTGTCACCGTTCGGAAAGGAAATCTCCGGCATTTAATGAAGCGGACTTCAAAGGGAAATGAACATGAACAAACCATTGCATGTAAAATTTCTTCAAATATCTACCACGACCTCAAGTCAGGAAGACGCTGAACGCATTGCCCTGACGTTGATCGAAAAACGATTGGCGGCGTGCGTTCAGATCGTCGCGCCGGTTCAGAGCGTTTATCGCTGGAAGGGAAATATCGAAACCGCGCAGGAATGGTTATGTTTAATCAAAACCACTGACGACTTATTTCAACAGGTTTCGCAAACCATCCGGGCGATCCATCCGTACGAAACGCCGGAGATCGTCGCAACGCCGATCATTGACGGGAGTCCGGATTATCTTTGCTGGATTCAGGATTCTACCAACGCGAACACACCGGAATAATCCAGAACTACCAATCACCAACTTTCAATTTTTCTTACCTTTTGCTTATTATCGAAATCTTTTCCAATTTCTGTCCTGTTATTTAGAAGTTTGACGGGGTAATATTAGAATGGAGAATTTATGAGGCGGGTGTTTTTAATCCTCTTGACCGGTCTTTTGATCGGTTGCGGCGGCGGGAAAGAGTCGGTTTCGGGCAATCGACCGAACGAATCAGCGTCACGGTTCGTCGTGATAGAAGATGAATCGGCTTCCAGTCTGCCAGCGTATCAAAAACCCGGCGTTCATTTTCTTGCCTCTTATCGCGATAAAAAAGGGCCGCATCTGCTCATCGATTCTCTGAATATCGTCGTTCCGTTCAGAAAGGACGATATTCAGGAAATGACCGATTTTATCAAAGATGTTAGTAAATCTGAAAATCCGACCGATTCTCCGCGCGACGGAAGTTCGTCGGCGGCGAAAGTCCGGTATTTTGCGACGAATTTTACCGCGGATCAATTGACGACGCAGGCCGTCGAAGCGGAAGACATCGCCGGAAAATCATATTTCAAGGGAACATTCGACGCCGGTGGAAACCTTCAGTCGCTCGAATTCGTCCCCGGCAGAACGAGTCCGACCCCGGTCGGACGAAATCTAAAATATTCCTACGTTTTTCAATTTGACCTGCTGTTTAATAAATATTTTCATTTTACCGCGCCAGACGGCAAAAAGCCAATACCACGCGCCAAAATGGTGCGCAATGAATTAGGACGGGTATGTTACGTGGACTATTTAAACAACGCTAAAAAACCGATTGCGCGCGGAAAATTTACCTATGGCTCAAATGGTGTGATTTTGGAGCAGAGAATCGATTTTCCCGAAGGCGGAAAACTGACCGATCTGAATCCGTATTACTTCGATCTGCAATTCAGCTTGGTCAAACCGGGCTGGGTCGTCAAATGTCTGTATTCGTCGGACAATCGTTTGGAACGGCTGATCGTCATGGATGACAGCGGGAATCATTATTATCATTATCAGTTTGCCTTTCAGAAATCCGAAACGGACGTTTATGCTGCCCGCGGCACCGTTTACGATGAGGCAAACGAACTCTGTGGTTCCTTCGAAATGTATTTCAACCAATTTCGGCTTATTAAAAGGAAAGTCGTCTTCGGAAAAGACGAAAAATTGGTCGGAAGTCAGACATTTATTTTTGATGGGGAAAATCTGAAGATCGGCATCGATTCGTTCGACGCGGAAGGGAAAAATCTCGGACGGATGTATCAGGAACTTTGATCCCGGCCAGTGTTATGTTTAATCCAGTGAAAAGTAAAATCTGTTTTGTGAACATTGTTTGGACATATTCTATTCTTTTGGTTCTGTCATTTTTCTTACTGATGTCGCGATGCGGCGAGACCGGTTCTCCCGACGAGATCAACTCGATGGGATTATCCGGTCGGAGTTATCTGGAAATTTCCGGGAATGCGGTGCTGGATTCGATTTTGTCCGGAGATTTTTCCATTGAAATCTGGGTACGGGCAGACACGTCGCTTCCGGATTCTCAGCGGGCGATCCTGATGATCGGCAATGAACTTGGCGGGACCGAGATCGGATTTTTTCAGGGAGATTCGGATTCGAGTCGGATCGATTTTGTTATCGATGAGGATACGCTGGGCGGTTTTCATCCGGCATCGCTGGATTGGCGGAAGCAGACTTTTCATCAAATTTGCATAACCAGGCAAGAGACTCATGTTCGGTTCTATTTCGATGGCTGGGAAATCGCCTCTTTCGCGTTAGCCGAAATCGATATCGACATCGGCTTGAGCAACTTGTTGATTGGCGGCGCCTACCGGTCGGCAGGATGCAATGCCGGCGCACGGAATTTTTGGACCGGATTGGTGGATGAAGTTCGGTTGTGGGATCGATGTCTCGGTTCCGATGAAGTGCTATTTCATCAAAATCATCCTGACAAACTATTCGAGCATTTCTTGGGTAGTCAATCGGTACCGCCCGTCGGAATTTGGCGATTTAACGAATCGCGGGAAGATTATATCCCGGATGAAACCGGCAACGGGAATCCTGCCTGGATTCGCGGCTCGTCCGGTTCTATATTTTGGAGTGAATCCGGCGCCGATTGAGACATCCCGATTTTTGTCCATTCCTGACATAAAATATCTATCATGTGATTTACCGCAAATTTATTCAAAAACGTAAAGACTAATTTATCAATGGTTTTTTACCAGACTCTTTATCCCTATATCTCACTACCCTCCAGTCCAGAGTGATTCCCCGTCACGCTGGACTTTTTTTTCGATGGCGCTGATCGTATCCGGACCGACGCCGCAGCATCCGCCGACGATACGCACACCTTTTTGAAACCAACCGAAAGCCGTTTCAGCATAAAATTCCGGCGTAAAAGTCGGATTGGCCTTCCAGTCGGTGTGAGAATTGAAAATGCCGGCGTTTGCATACGCACAAACCGGCGTTATTCCGTATCGATTTAGATTTTCAATGGCATGTGTGATGATTCGATGGTGCGTACAGTTGATCGAAACACCGGCGGTGCCAAGATGTAGCAATTCTGACGCGGCCGAAATCAATGGATCGCCGTTCCAGATTTGTCCGTCGTTGTTTAAAATAAACGAGACGATAACTGGCAATTGAGTGGCGAGAGCGGCTTTCGTTGCGGCGAGGGCTTCTTCGTAAGTGTTCATCGTTTCGATGAGAATAAAATCGACGCCTGCCTCGCACAACCAACCGGTTTTTTCGCGGTGTTCGCGAAATGCCGTAACCTGATCTGGAGCCAGATCGGAACGATAGCAATCTTCGAGCGACGACACGGAACCGGCGATCCAGATTTTCCGGCCGGGATGTGCATTTTGGATCGATTGTTTTGCAAGATCGACCGCGCAAATTGTCGCCTGTTCGGCTTCGATAGAACTTTTACCGGCTTTTTGAAAAGTTTGCGCGTCGGTACGAAACGTGCAGGTCGTGAGAATATCGGCGCCCGCGACGAGATAATCTTCGTGTATTTTCAGAACCGCGTCCGGATGTTCCAAGACCGATTGCGCCGACCATAATGGGAGTTGAATCGGAAAACCGCGCCGCGCCAGTTCCGTTCCCATCGCGCCGTCGAGGATTAATGGTTTTTTATCATGGAGTCGTTCGGAGAAATTCATTTTTGGTTTGCAATTCGAAGAATTTTATAAATCGCAGGAAATCGAAACCGTCGATGTCTGGTGCGACTGATTGGCCTGGATGTGCCACATCCGGTGATGTTCGCGCGAAAAACTTTTCCCGATGATCGTTCCGACAACTGCGCCGGTCACGACATCGGAAAGGTAATGTTTATTGTCGTTGATGCGGCTGGAGGCGACGAATGCGGCCATGGCGTACGCCGGAATTCCGACTTTTTTACCGTAAATCTCGTCCAGACACGCGGCAAGTGTGAACGAACCGCTGGTATGTCCCGATGGAAATGAATGAAAATTAGCGCCGTTCGGTCGCTGGCGATGTAAAATTTCTTTCACAAGTCCGACGATAATGCCTTCGGTGATGATCGCTTCTCCGAGCAATTCGACATCGGAAAACGTCTTTTGAAACGGTTGTCTTGAAGTTACACCGGTCAAAGTGACCAACCCGACCGCGCCAATGTATCCCCAAGGATATCCGTAAAGGTCGCCGATTCGCGAAATCCCGGATGAGTATAATCCATATTTAACGGTATAATCGCGAACAGCATCGTCCAATAGAAACGCGACGGGAATCGCGACCGCGCCAGCAATGAGAAGATTTCGGTGAAACCGAACATCTGCGATTCCTTTGAATCCGTTCCAATAGTGGTTGGGATACCATCGGATATAATCGACTGGTTGGCGTAGCGGATCCGGCATTTCCGCCGGAAGCGCAGTTGACGCCGACAGGCAGAATAGGAGAGCGATTCCCGCGAATCCGATTCGTCTTTTCATTTTTCGATCACCTTTTCGTCACCGTCCGAATTCTTTTGCGGCGTCCAACATGGCGATGTAATTATCGAAGAGGACGTATTCCGGGATGCTGTTTCCAGAACCGACGCAGTACCCGCCATTATAAGCGGCGATTTCGATATTTTCCTTGACCTTTTGACGAACTTCTTCGCGCGTCCCGCGGCTGAGAAGATCGACGTCCACATGGCCGATCAGACAGAGTCGATCGCCGTAGCGTTGTTTGACTTCGGCGAGACTCATTGCTTTCGGTTCGATCGGATGCAGTGCATCGACGCCCGCATCGATAATGTCTTCCATTACGGAATAGAGCAGTCCGTCGGTGTGATAGATCAGCGGCTTGTTGGATCTTTTAGCCAGATCACCGATCTTTTTCAGCCAGGGAAAGAAATATTGCCGAAGGATCGTTGGGGACATCATCAGGCCGGAACTATAAGCAATATCGTCACTGTACCACAAGACATCGACGGCATCGCTTTCGGCGAAATAGGTGAACATGCTCAAAACGAGATTTCCGATTTTATCGAACAAAGCGGAAACCAATTCCGGATGGTCGTACAGGGCAAACGAAAACTGCTCGAATCCCATCATTTCCCAGACCATCGTGAAAATGTCGCCGTACTGACCGATGACGCCCATACCTTCGGGAAGCAATGCGCGAACCTTCTCGAATCTGGAATAATTGAAATCTTCATTTTTGGGGAAATGGTATTTTTCGAAACTTTCCCAGTCGGAAATGAATCCCTTTCCTTCGGTCGCCCAATTTCTGGTGACGGTTCCGTCTTCTTTGAGTTTGATGTTTTCGGCGTCCTGTAAAAATAGTTTGCTTGGGTTGAAATCGGCGGTCGGCTGGAGTTTGATATAGTCATAGCCAGCCTGATGCCAGAAATCGACGTCGTCTTTCAGCGAATGGATCGGTCTGCCGAGCAGACGTTCTTTCATGATCGGATGAACGCCGAGTTCACAGACAGGCACATAATCGGCTTTTCCGCGTTTGAGAGTTTTTTTAAACTGTTCGATGTTCGGATTCATGACGCCTCGCGAATTTCAACGATAAAAAACCTGCGGCAATTTAACGGTTTTCGTTTTCCTCCGCACTATTATTTTACATTTTCTCATTGTAAGTTACGCCGATTTGTAAACAGAGGAAGTTGATGACAATCTTAACAAAAATATCCGATGAACTGTTGAACGGAGACTCTGAAAAGCTTGTATCTCAGATCGAAGAAGCGCTGGATGAAGGTCTGTCGGCTAACGAGATTCTGAACGACGGCTTAATCAAAGGAATGTCCGTCGTTGGTGCTCTGTTCAAGAACGGCGAAGTCTTCATTCCGGAAGTCCTGATCGCGGCGCGTGCCATGGCAAAAGGGATCGAGCGACTGGAGCCGCTGATACTGAAAAGCGGCATTCCTCCCAAAGGAAAAGTGATGATCGGGACGGTTCAGGACGATTTGCACGACATCGGAAAAAATTTAGTTGCGATCATGTTCAAAGGCGCGGGATTCGAGGTCATCGATCTCGGCGTCAATGTGTCTGCGGAAAAATTTGTCTCGGAAGCCCGGAAACATCAGCCGGACGTAATTGGCCTTTCGGCCTTACTGACGACGACGATGATGAATATGGAAAAGATCGTTCAGTCGCTGAAAGAGAGCGGCATTCCGTCGATCATTATCGTCGGTGGAGCGCCCGTTTCTGAAGAATATGCAACGTCTATTCACGCCGACTTCTTCGCGAAAAATGCAGTAGAGGGAGTGGAAAAAGTTTTGACAGCAATGGCATCCTGAAAAAGCCGAAAGCCATGCAAACTTACTTATGAACCGAGCCGTATTTTTAGACCGGGATGGAACTCTGAACGCCGACAGCCGGGATTACATTAAAAATCTCGACGAGTTTCGGCTGTTTCCGTTTACAATCGAGGCTTTGAAAATTCTCTCCGACGCGGACTTTCGTCTGGTGATTGTCACGAATCAAGCCTGTATTGCCAAGGGGCTGACGACAGTCGAAAAAGTTCACGAAATCCATGATTTTATGATTAATAAATTCCGGAGAAACGGGATTATTCTCAATGGAATTTTCTATTGTCCGCATCATCCGGACGCCGGATGCGACTGTCGAAAGCCGAAGACCGCGAACGTGCTCAGAGCCGCGGAAATGAATGCCATTGATCTGGCACAATCCTGGTTCATCGGCGATTGGAAACGGGATGTGGAAACCGGCGTGAATGCCGGATGTCATACGATCCTCGTGAAAACCGGCGTACGCGAAACGGCGGACGCAGAAAACTGGAATCCTCCGCCCGAATATATCACGGAAAATTTATTGACTGCGGCTCGACTGATCGAACAAATGAAGAAGGAAAATTCGATATGAAAATTGTAGTATTAAAAGGCGGCGCTTCGTCGGAACGGGAAGTCTCGCTGAACAGCGGGACAAACATAGTCAATGCCCTGAAAGAAAATGGTCACGAAGTGCTTTGTCTGGATACGGTTCTTCCCATCGGACAGATTCAAAGTCCGATGAAACCGACGCCGAAAATGATCCGAAACGGCGATCGGAATCTGGCGAAACTGCTGAGCGCTCCCGAAGTTCAGTCGGCGAAATTCGTGTTCAACGCGCTTCACGGCGGGAGCGGCGAAAACGGCGCCATTCAGGCGATCCTGCAGACGATGGGTTTGAAATTCAATGGCTCCGGCGTCGAAGGATGCGCCATCACCATGAATAAAATCGTCTCGAAGGTTTTATTTGAAAAACTCGGCATTCCGACTCCGGAATGGCTAAGCTTTCGGAACGACGAAAGCCGCCAAAACGCTGACATGATCGAAACGATCCTGACAAAATTTCAGCCGCCACTCGTCGTAAAACCCGCGCATGAAGGCTCGACGGTCGGTCTGACGATCGTGCGCGACGTTCAATCGCTGGATTCCGCTCTGAAAGTCGCGCGGAAGTACAACGGTTCCATTCTCGTCGAAAAATTTATCGAAGGACGCGAACTGACGGTCGCCGTTTTAGGCGATAAAGCATTGCCGATCGTCGAAATCTGTCCGAAACACGGCATTTATGATTACGAATGCAAATATACGCACGGCATGAGTGAATACCGGACGCCGGCGGAAGTCGAACCGATGCTGGCGCGTCTTATTCAGGACTGGACGGTGGTCGCGTTCAAGGCGCTGAATTGTTCCGGTTATGGCAGGATGGATTTGCGGCTCAGCGTCGATCACAAGCCCTATTTTCTGGAAATGAATTCGCTTCCCGGCATGACTTCAATAAGTTTGGTGCCGAAAGCCGCCAAAGTCGCGGGCATTTCTTTCAACGATCTGCTGGAGAAAATTATCAAACTCGGACTCAGTAAATGAAAACCGATACCGACGAAAAAGTGATGATGAACTGCATGGAATTGCTCAACGATTCTCTTCATTGGTACGCCGTTTACACCAAACCTCGCCACGAAAAGAAAGTCGTGGAGTTGCTGACCGCCCGGGGAATCGAAAATTACCTTCCGTTGGTCAGCGGCATTCATGATTGGAGCGACCGGAAACAGGTGATCCAGGAACCGCTCATCCGCGGCTACGTTTTTGTCCGCATTTTGCTGAAACAGACGCTCTATGTTCTGGAAACATACGGCGTCGTCCACATCGTGATGTTCAAGAGACTATATGCGACCATTCCGGATTTTCAGATCGATGCTTTAAAGCGCGTTCTCGCCTGCGGCGTCGAGTTGTCTGCGAAAGATTATTTGCAGGTCGGAAAAATGGTCGAGGTCATCGCAGGGCCTTTAAAAGGTGTAGTTGGAAAAATTCAGCGAATCGAAAACGAGGAGAAATTCATCATCGCTCTGGACGCCGTTCAAACGGCATTCGAAGTTAAGATCAATATTAACATGCTGAAGCCCGTCACAGAAAAGAAAAGGAAAAAATTGTTTACTCTGCCATTGGGATTATAGTAATGACGACACGCTTTTACAACACACTTTCGCGAAAGAAAGAGGAATTTTATACCATCGAGCCGGGCGTCGTCCGGATGTACACATGCGGACCGACCGTTTATAACTTTGCGCATATCGGCAATTTCCGCGCCTATATTTTTGAAGATTTGCTTCGCCGTTATTTGAAGTTTAAAGGTTATCGCATCATTCAGGTCATGAATATTACGGACATCGACGACAAGATCATTCGCGACTCCCAGAAAACGGGAAAGTCGATCGCGGAATTCACAAAACCTTATATCGAGGCATTTTTTCAGGATTTGGATTCGCTGGGAATCGAGCGCGCGGAGCATTATCCGGCGGCGACGGCGCACATTCCCGAAATGGTCGAATTAGTGAAAAAACTATTAGTGACCGGAGTTGCCTACCGAACGGATGACGGTTCGATCTACTTTAAGGTTTCCGAGTTTCCGAATTACGGTCAGCTGGCGTGTCTGAATGTCACGGAGATGGTTCGCGGCAAACGTGTCGCTTCCGACGAGTATGAGAAGGAAGAAATCCGCGATTTTGCGCTCTGGAAAGGGTGGAAACCAGAAGACGGCGAGGTTTATTGGGAAACGGAATTGGGCAAAGGAAGACCCGGCTGGCATATCGAGTGTTCGGCGATGAGTTCCAAATATCTCGGCACGCATTTCGATGTGCACACGGGCGGCGTCGATAATATTTTTCCGCATCATGAAAATGAAATCGCTCAGAGCGAGGCCGCGTCGGGCGAAAAATTCGTCAATTTCTGGCTTCACTGCGAACATCTGCTCGTCGATGGCGAGAAGATGAGCAAGTCGCTCGGCAACTTCATTTTTCTCCGGCAACTGCTCGAAAAAGGGGTTGATCCTACGGCGATCCGGCTGACACTCCTCAACACGCATTACCGTCAGAAACTGAATTTCACCGAAGAAAAACTGGACATATCTGCAAAAATGATCACCCGCCTGAGAGATTTCAGAAAATCCTTGGGCGACGATCTGACTGACGGCGCGGCGCTACTTTCGGAAATCGTTTCAGAGGCGCGTCAGAATTTCGAATCGGCGCTGGACGACGATCTGAACATCTCCGAAGCACTGGCGGCAGTTTTTACGCTCATGCACGAGGTCAATAATTTCCATCGGGAAACCGCGCTGTCGCAGGCGGATGCAAAACAGATCGAACAGTTCCTGACCGCGATAGATACCGTTTTGAATATCTTTTCATCGAAATTGGAGAACCTGACCGACGAAGAACAGGCGCTGATGAATCAACGGACAGTCGCCCGGCAAAATCGCGATTGGAAGGAATCCGACCGGCTGAGAGCGCTTTTACTGGAAAAAGGAATCGTTGTGGAAGATACGCCGAAAGGCGCCGTCTGGAAGCGAAAACTTTCGACGTAAAAGATAGGCGGAAAGTCTTTTCTGCCGAACCGGTCAACAAAGAAAAATATTCACTTTTTCTGTGATTTTAGTAATCTGTACGAGCGGAAAAAAGGCTTAGTCTCTTTGTGCCTGAGTGATTAAATTGCCACCCGCTATGGAGAAAATATGTATCAAAATTTGTTAATCGTAGAGTCGCCATCCAAGGCGAAGACAATAAAAAAATTCCTCGGAAAAAATTATCAGGTGTTGGCCTCCGTGGGCCATATCCGTGATTTGCCGGAGAAGGAATTCGGTATCGATATTGCCGCCAATTTCAAGCCGAAATATGTCACCATTCAAGGCAAAACGAAAGTCATTCAGCAGTTGCGGGCCGCCGCCAAAGAAGCCGGTCGTATTCTGCTCGCTCCCGATCCGGATCGCGAGGGTGAGGCGATCGCCTGGCATATCGCGACTGTATTAAACGTGGACGATCATCAGATTCAGCGGGTGCTTTTCAACGAGATCACTCCCAGTGGCATTCATTACGGTCTTGCGCATCCGCGCAAAATCGATATGAGCCTCGTCAATGCTCAGCAGGCGCGCCGCATTTTAGACCGCATAGTCGGTTATCAGGTCAGTCCGTTTTTATGGAAAACGTTATATCGCGGACTCAGCGCCGGGCGCGTGCAATCGGTTACCGTTCGGATCATCTGCGAGCGTGAAGAAGACATCTTGAATTTTATTCCCATAGAGTATTGGGAAATTTCAGCGGATTTTGCAACGCGGGAAGACGAAAAGTTCACCGCGAATTGCGTGAAAATCGGCGGGAAAGCGATCAATGTTTCCGACGGAAAAACGGCGGCCGAGCATCTGGAGAAAATCCGGCAAGCGGCCTATTTAGTAAAATCCGTAACGGAAAAAAAGGTCGAGAAATCGCCGTCGCCGCCGTTCACGACGAGTACGCTTCAACAGGAAGCGACGCGCAAATTCCGGTTTGGATCATCGAAAACGATGAAAATTGCCCAACAACTTTATGAAGGCATTAAGATCGGCGGCGCACCTGTCGGACTAATCACTTACATGCGAACCGACTCGGTGCGAATCTCGAAAGATGCCGTCGGTGGTGTCCGCGATTACATTTCGACGCGCTACGGTGCCGAATATTTACCCGCCAACGCGCGTTTTTATAAAACCAAGAAAAAGAACGTTCAGGACGCGCACGAAGGCATCCGACCGACGCACTTCAATTTATCGCCCGATGCGGTTGCGGGCAATCTGACGCCCGACCAGAAAAAACTGTACACGATGATCTGGAACCGGTTTACCGCCTGTCAGATGGCGAATGCGGTTTACAACCAGAAAGTCATCGACGTTGAGGGCGACAAATATCTGTTCCGCGCGATCGGCAACGACCTGATTTTCGACGGCTATCTGCACGTCTGGCGTGAAGATAAGGAAGAAGAAGAGAAAAAGAATCCGCTTCCGGTGAAAATCAAAAACGACGATCCGGTTCGCATGACCGACGTCAAATCCGAGCAGAAATTTACCGAGCCGCTCAAACGGTTCACCGAAGGTACGCTGATCAGAGAATTGGATAATCTCGGCATCGGGCGACCGAGCACGTACGCGACGATCGTCTCGACCATTTTGCTGAGAAAATATGTCGAACAGAAAACGGGCGTTTTATTTCCGACCGATCTGGGCAAAACCGTCAACGAGATTCTTGTGACCGGAATGCCGGAGATTTTCAACGTCAAATTCACCTTCGAAATGGAAGAAAATCTCGACAAGGTCGAATCGAATTCCAAAGACTGGCTGGATGTGATGCGTGAATTCTATGCGCCGTTCAAGAAATCGCTGGAGCGGCTCGATCTCAACCGGAAAGACATCAAAAGCAATCTTCAGGAAGAGTCCGGCGAGAAGTGCGAACTCTGCGGATCGCCGATGGTCATCAAGTGGAGCCGGAACGGCAAATTTCTGGCCTGTTCCGCTTTCCCGAAATGTAAAAATGCCAAACCGCTGAATCGCGTCGAGCCGGAAGTTCCTTACGAAGAGAAAAAATGCCCGAAGTGTGGAAGTCCGATGACGGTGCGCGAAGGCAGATTCGGGAAATTCTGGGCTTGCACCGCCTATCCGAAATGCAAAACCACTTTGCCGTTTTCGCTGAACATTCCCTGCCCCGAACCGGATTGCGGCGGCGAGATCGTTCAGAAGCGCACGAAAAAGGGAAAAACATTTTACGGATGCAATCGTTACCCCGACTGCAAGTTTGCGACCTGGAACGAACCGATCAAAAAAAACTGTCCGGGTTGCGAACATCCACTTCTTGAGAAAAAAGAGACAAAGGACAAGAAGACGGTGATTTTCTGTCCCAAATGCAAAACAGAATACGATGAGGTTTGAAGCATAAAGGAACGATATGGCAAAAGTTGAAAAGAATGAATTGATGGAAAAACTATTCTCTCTCTGCAAACGGAGAGGAATCATTTTTCAATCGAGCGAGATTTACGGTGGAATCACCAGTTGCTGGGATTACGGTCCATTGGGGGTCGAACTCAAACGTCATGTCAAAGACCTCTGGTGGCAGGAAAATATCACCGGCAGAGAAGACGTCGTCGGGATGGACGCAAGCATTTTGATGCATCCGAAAGTCTGGGAAGCGTCGGGGCACGTGGAAAATTTTCACGATCCGCTCATCGACTGTAAAAAATGCAAGGCGCGTTTTCGGGAAGACAAGGCTCTGCATTATTTCAAATGCGAACAGTGCGATTTTCACTTCCGGGTGAACGGCGGATTGATCGAGGTAAAAGACGAATTCCGGACTTTTTTCAAAGACGATCTGTATGCGCAGGAGCCGGCTTTTTATCAGAAATCCGATTGTTCGAAATGCGAAACCGCCGGAAGCATTTCCTTGGAAAAGATCGCCTGCCCGACATGCGGCGCCTCCGAACTTTCTCCGGCGAGACAATTCAATCTGATGTTCAAGACACACTTCGGCCCGTCGGAAGACACCGCATCGGAAGTCTATCTCCGGCCGGAAACCGCGCAGGGAATTTTTGTCAATTTCGACAACGTCGTGAACACGACGCGCCTCAAACTGCCGTTCGGAATCGGTCAGATTGGAAAAGCATTCCGGAACGAGATCACGACGGGAAACTTCATCTTCCGATCGCGCGAATTCGAGCAGATGGAACTTGAATATTTCGTGAAGCCGGACGAGAGCCAAAAATGGTACGAATACTGGGTCGAACAGCGATTTCAGTGGTATCAAAAACTCGGCGTCAAACGCGAGAATCTGCGGCTCCGGGTACATGCCAAGGAAGAGTTGGCGCATTACGCGCGGGCTTGCACCGACATCGAATACAAATTTCCGTTCGGTTGGTCGGAATTGGAAGGCATCGCCGATCGGCAGACATTCGATCTGGATTCGCACATCAAAGCGAGCGGCAAGAAAATGTCTTATTTCGATGCCGAGACGAACACGCACATCGTTCCGGCGGTCGTCGAAAGTTCGGCGGGCGTCGATCGGTCGATCCTGACGGTTCTTTCCGACGCTTATTGGGAAGACGCGGAACACGACCGAACCGTCCTGAAACTCGATCCGAAGCTGGCGCCGATCAAAGTTGCCATTCTTCCGTTGGTGAACAAAGACGGAATGCCGGAAATCGCTTCGGCGATTTTTTCGGATGTGAAAAAACAGATGGCGGCTTTCTATGACCAGACCGGCTCCATCGGCAGACGCTATCGTCGTCAGGACGAGGCGGGCACGCCGTTTGGCGTTACGGTCGATTCGCAGACTTTGGAGGATGGAACGGTGACTCTGCGCGATCGCGATTCGCTGGAACAGATCCGAATTCCCAAGGACAACGTCGCCAAAATTTTAAGAGAAAAAATACACGAATAAATCGTTTCGCCGGGATAATGCGAGACGACAATCAATCAAGAGATACGCGGACAGCAAACAAGTCCGTAGCGTCCCAATTTTCAGGAAGAAAATCTTGTTTGTCAATCAAAGTTTTCTAACTTTTACCATTATTTGACTGGGACGTTGAGTTATTAATTAAGGGCACTGTCCGTCGGTAGGAACAGTGAAAAAGGAAGAAAGTAACCATGAAGAGAACGCGAGTGAAATCGATACATATTTTTGTAGCGCTCGGATTCCTGGCGACGCAGATTTTTGCGATCGACGAATCGAAAGTTCGGGAATTTACCTTGAACAACGGATTGAAAGTCATCACATATGAAATGCATTCGGCCCCGCTGATCTATTCGCACCTGACCTATAATGTCGGCTCGAAGTTCGAACCGTTCGGGCAGACGGGAATTTCACATATTGTCGAACACATGATGTTCAAAGGAACCAAACGCTTTCAGAAAGGCAGTATCGCTGAACTGATCTCGGCAAACGGCGGAATTTTTAACGCTTATACGGCCAATGACGTGACGGTCTATTACGAACTTCTCCCGAAGAACAAGATCGATCTGGCCTTTGACATCGAATCCGAACGGATGTTCAAATGCGATTTCAACGCCAACGAATTCAAATCCGAGATCAACGTCATCTCCGAAGAACGCCGGATGCGGACAGAAAACAGTCCCAGCGGTTTGCGCCGCGAGGAAGTGAACACGCTGATCTACAAACGGCATCCGTACCGGAATCCGGTTATTGGTTGGATGACCGACATTCAGAGCATCACACGCGATCAGGCCTACGCTTATTACCGGAAATATTACACGCCGAATAACGCGACGCTGGTTTTGGCAGGCGATTTCGATACAAAGGAAATCATGCAGAAAGTGGAAAAATATTACGGCAGAGTTCCGAAAGGACAGGAACTGGAGACGCCGAATTTTTCCGATGTTGCCAAGACCGGAAAAAAGACGCTGGAGTTCAGGCATCAGGATATTTTGAATCCCGAAGTCCAGATGTTCTTTTCTGCTCCGACGCGCTTTCAGGAAGACGGCGCCGCCCTGCATGTTTTGGGAAGCATTTTATCCGGTCGAAGCGCCACATCGCGCCTGCACAAACGATTGGTGCGGAACGATCGTATCAGCGAATCGGTTGCCGGTGGATTGGGATTTATGAAAGATCCCGCGACTTTCAATATCATCGCTTCGGTGTTGGAGCCGGCGACGGTTCAGCAGGTCGAGGCGGCGATCTGGGATGAAATCGACAGTGTCAAAAATTATCCGGTTTCCGATAACGATCTCGAAAAAATCAAAAACAAACTCAACTTCACTGAATTGACGGAAAACCAGTATGCTGATAAGATCGGCGGCAGTATCGGCACCTACGATAATTATATCGGCTGGAAATACATCAATAAATGGCCGAAAATGGTCAAATCCGTGACTAAAGACGACATCATGCGGGTTGCCAAAAAATACTTCGTTAAAGAGAATGTCGTGGTCTGCTATTCTTTTCCCGATTCGACGAAGAAAGGCTGGAAATTGGCCAAAGATGCCAGAGATGAAATGCCATCGGCTTTCGACGGCGAATCCGAAGAATCGAATATGCCGGCGGACACGATTCGGACAATGCCCGCAAAAGAACTCGGACTGTTCGGACGTCTGTTCGGGCGGGAAGAAAAGGACGTCAACGATCTCTATTTCCCGAAAGTCGATGAAGTCATTTCGCCCTATCCGATCAAACCGTTAGTCGATTCACTAAAATTAGCCAACGGCGTCGCCGTTTATCTGATCGAAAATCATGATTATCCGACGATTTGCCTCTTGGGCGTGATTCAAACCGGGAGACTCGAGGAAAGTGCGCAAAAACCCGGCATTCAGCAATTCACCGAAGGCATGTTGTTACGCGGCGCCGACGGAAGAAGTTACAACGACCTGCTGGAGGAGCGTTCGTTCATGCCGTATCAGCTGGATATCAGCCAAAGCTGGAATCAGATCGTTTTTCAGGGATATTCGCTGATGAAAGATTCGGACAAAATGTTGAACGCGCTGTATGCGAGCATCGCTAAACCCGATTTCCCGCAAGAAGAAATGGATAAGGTGCGTCCGCTTCTGATTTCCGGGGCTAAAAAGTTCAAACAAACGGAAACGATGAAGGCATTTTATGCCATGTTCGAAAAAGTGTTTGAAGGGCATCAATACGCGCTTCCGTACGCCGGAGACATCGAGGTTTATAAGACGCTAAAACGCGAGGATCTGGTTAATTTTTATGAAAAATATTACAGCCCGGACAAACTGAAATTGGTCGTGATCGGCGATTTCAACAAAATCTGGGTCAAGGAAAAATTGGAAGCGACGTTTGGATCGTGGGTTCGCAAGTCCACCGATCCAATGCTCTCTTTCACTAAGATCAAGCCGCTGAAAGAAAAAACGGTTTACATCTTTTCCAACCCGGATTACAAACAATGCCGGATCGACATCGGTTTTAATCCGATCGAAGGCGGCATCACGAGCGACAATCCGGATATGGAAGCGCTTTCGGTGCTGGAATATATTCTGTGCGGATCATCGCTGACATCGCGCATGGGCGTCGAACTACGTGATAAACAGGGCTTGGCGTACGGGATCAAGAGCAATCTTTGGATTCGCGAACACGGCGGCTATTGGAATATCCGGACGGAACTGGATCAGGCGAACGTGACCCGGATGATTCGTGGAATTTTCAAAGAGATCGAGAAGGTTCAAAAATATGGCGTGACCGACGACGAATTGTACAAAGCCAAATCCCGGAAAATCGCCTTGCTGTCGTATCAGACGCGGACAGCGGACGATCAGGGCGGCGTCATTTTCGATGCCGTGCGCAATTGTCGCCCGCTGGATTATTTTGACAAGAAACGCGACCGCATCCTGGCCATCACAAAAGAAGATGTCCAACGCGCCGCGCTGAAGTACTTGGATACGAATCATTACGTCATAGCCGTTTCGGGAAATCTGGATGAAAAGGCTTTAGACGAATTCAAATAGAGGTTTTTTACTGAAAGAACGACGCATGGAGAAGGGATGGAGCCAGATGAAAAGAATCGTTGTGGCGCTATGCTTGATAGCCGCGTTATTGCCGGCGGTTTGTCTGGCATCGGAAATTTTCGGAAAAGCACAGGATCAAATGGAACGGAGCGACATCGAAGGCGCGCTGGCCATCCTGCTCAAACGGAATGACGAGAAATTCTCCAAAACGGTCGTCAGCGGAAAAGACGGGACGTTTGTCTTTCGGGACGTCGATCCCGGCACTTATAATATTGAGGTCGTCAAATCGGGATATTTTAAAAATGTCGTCTTCGATCTGAAAGTCGATAAAGACCGATCGTTCAACGTTACCGTTCGCTTGCTCAAGCAGGAAGGAAAAGGCGGAAGCGAATATTGTTTCATGCTGGGCGGCATTGAAGTGCAGTCGATCCAGAAATCGCTCCTGCCGGAAGAATTGACAACAACGCGTAAGATAGACACTGGCGAGATCGATCACATGCAGGCGACGAGCCTCGGCGATGTTCTTTCGCTTGTTCCCGGCGTCGATAAATCGCAAAATCCCGGTCTGTCAAAGGCGACACAGGTCGGAATTCGATCGGTCACGACGGGTGGAGGCATTTTAGACCAAATCGATTCATACGGAACGGCGATCGTCGTGGACGGCAACCAACTTTCGACGACGTCAAACGCATCGTCGATCGGCGGCACATCCACGCTGTTCGGAGCCAGCGGAACGACCGGACTGGATTTGCGAACGATCCCTTCCGACAATATCAAATCGGTCGAGGTCATCACCGGCATTCCGTCCGTCGAATACGGCAATTTCGCCAGCGGTGTCATCAAGGTCGAAACGAAAAGCGGTAAAATCGCTCCCAAATTGAACGCGAAAATCAATCCGGACACGAAGTCGGCAAGCTTCACGCATGGCTTCGACATCGGCAAGTCGATTCTCGACTATCATCTGAATTACGCCTACAGCGAGCGCGATCTGCGGAAAGTCGGTGACGAATACCAGCGATTTTACGTCAGTGGAAATCTGACGCGGAAATTTCTTGATGATAAATTAGAGACCAAACTAAGTTCGAGTTTTACGAAAACGCTGGACGATGAAAAGCCGACCGACATCGATCAAATGCTGAAGTACAACCACGGTTATCTGGTAACCGGTAATTTTTCGTTCGAATATCAACGGAATCCGAACGACAGGATCAAGGGATACGTTGGCGTGAATCTGAACCGGAAAAAATCATACCGCAGTAAATGGGTCGCCGAGTCGTTCGTCTGGCAAAAAGACACGACGATGATCGATACAATGATCGTCGCGCCGGGCGACACGTCGTTCACACCGATCGACACGTCCATCACGAAAATCGATCCCGGCTATACCGGCAAATTGAAGGAAATTGGCAAAGAATGGCAGTTGAGTGTGCGTCTGCAGAGACGACAAAATTTGAATTTCCTGCGAAGCGAACATGAAATATTGTCCGGAATCGAGGCCAACTTCGAAAAGAACACGGGACCCGGCCTGATCATCGACTCGGTCAAAAGTTATTACGGTCAATATTCCACGAAACGGTCCTATTCGTTTGACGATTTTCCGGATTTGCCGTCGCTGGCGATCTATGTTGAAGATGAAATCACGGGAAAACTTTTAGGACGAAAGTATATCGCGATGCTGGGAATCCGGTACGACGCCTTTTCACCAACCGGTTTCAATTTTTCGCGGATATTGAAAGATAAAGCGTTTCTAAAGACGGAACATGGCGATTTTCTCAGCCCGCGCATCAATCTGCAATATGTTCTGTCGGACGATATCAAGATCCGCATGGGCGTTGGTAGAAGCGCGAAGGCCGTTTCGCTTGGTTACATCTACATGCCGGCGTCTTATTATAAATACAGATTGGACGATCAGATCATCGAAGAAGAACAAATCCAATACAATCCTGATTTGCAAGCCTATTCGATCGATAAATATGAAGCGTCAGTCGATTGGAAATTCGGCGAAACGCTAGGCTTTTCGCTGACCGGATATTACCAATCTTCCGACGATATGCCGACGACAATGATCTATCCTTGGGGATATGACCAGAATCCGGATACGATCACCTCCGCCGAGTGGAAAAAGTACGAAAACTGTGGTTGGAGCCGTTCCAATGGTTTGGAATTTACGCTCAGGACTAAACGGTTCGCCAATTTCCAGTATCGGATGGGCGTTACCTACCGATTTAACAAGGGCGGGCGTTCCGGATTATGGTACCACGCAACAGCGGATACGAGTTGGGAAGATATTTGGTATAAATACTATTCGGATTGGAGTGAAAAGGTCATCCTCGATTATCAGATAAATTATATCAGCAACCGGTTGGGCGTGTGGATTACGTTGGATGTTCAGAACATACCGCTTGAACATCATAAGAATGTATACCACAGCAACTCGATAGAAAAGACAATCGACGGGAAGACTTATTTGTTCTATCAGGAAATGACGTATTATTATGAGCGATATTTGGACGATTCCGGCGGCCGGTGGTTGATGAATTTTCGGATTACCAAGTCGCTGAGTCAGACGACCGAAATATCGCTTTTTGTCAATAATATATTCGATGACCGTGCGCCATGGAAAGCATGGAGTGGTAACATCAGTGAACTCAATCCCACGATTTTTTATGGATTGGAGGTGAGTGCGCAATGGTAAAGAAACTTGCAGTCTATATTGGCATTATGTTCGCATTTTCCGCTTGCTTTCGCGACGCGCCGATGATGTATGACGGAACGATGAATATCACTCTGCACATGGTATTTCAGGACAGCACGCTCGGTTATAATCTGGCTCTCTGTGACGTCAAAGTGGCGATCAAGACGGGCAGTTACGATCTTTCATCGTTCACGGGAACGACTGATTCGACCGGAAAGGTCGTCTTTGAAAATATCCCCTGGGCGGTTTATGATGTCGATTTCAAAGAGAAAGTCAAACTGCCATACCTCGACAGTGCCGGTGTGGCCATTCCGGATTCATTTGTATTTTTAACTTTGGTGGACACCTCTGTCATCTATTCTCCCGATAGTCTTGGTAACGTGTCCGATACAGTATTTACTATTTCCGCTATGCCGTCAACGGGGTTGAAGATCAACGAAATTTATTATACCGGGCCGGTGAATCGTTCGAACTGGTTTTATGACCAATATGTCGAACTCTATAACTCGTCTGAAGAAGTGAAATATCTGGACGGCATGATAATTTGTCGTGTCTATCACATGCTGGATCGCGTTACGTACGCCTTTCAATTTCCCGGGGTTCCGCTAACTGGGAGAGAATATCCCGTCCAGCCGGGCGAATTTGTCGTCGTCGCGACGGACGCCTACGATCATCGTCAGACGATTCCTAAGAGCATTGATCTGTCAAACGCGGATTGGGAATTTGTCAACGCCGCTGATGCCGGTGATTATGACAACCTTCTCGTCCCGAATCTGAAAAATATTGTCACCGGTAAGAATGTCGATTTTTATATCAATTTAGTGTCTAATGTCATCGTATTAGCAGACGGAAGTGATGCGAACGTGATGGATCAACTCGATATTAACACTGTCGTTGACTGTGTTGAATATAGTTCCAGTTCCGATCATATCAAGGATATCGATAAAGTATTAGACCGTGGCTGGGCGGGCATCGGCAATCAGCGATATTCCGGTCAATCTGTGGAGCGCATCCTGCCGGGATTCGATACCAACAACTCATTCAACGATTTCGTGATTATCAAACCGCCGACGCCCGGCTGGCAACATTGAGAAGGGAGAATAAAATGAAAAAGACGATTATCTCCCTGATATTGATAAGCGCCCTCGGAACGATGGTTTTTGCATTTGACAATCCGTTGCTTCCGACTGTCCAATCAACGAATCTTTTCGGCCGATATTCAACAAGTCTGTATGATTTTTCGACAAATCCGGCCTTTTTCAAAAACGCCTATACCGAGGATTTTGTCTATTACCGTGCTTCCGCAGACGGATATCTTAACCAATTCCGCCGCGCCTACGATCCGAAACGCCAGCAGGATTATGAAATCAGTTTTATAAGCGTCAAGCAGATCAGCGAGAAAGTTTCGCTGGCTTCGTCCATTCAATACAACCGAACATACATTTGGGACATTTCGCGATCTTTGGAGAAGAATTTTTACTCCGAATACTTTTCTTACATCGATACGACGACCGGAGCGACGGTCTTTAGCGGACCTCAAATTCGCTTTCTCTATAATTATACTCCGACGAAAAGGATATCGCTCGGCCTCGACATCCACTACGGCGTCGAACAGGGGTTGAAAGACGTTTACACGCAGTGCGAGACGATCGCGCGGAATTCGGAAGTTCGCGGTGGAATCGGTTATATCTCGCGCGACCAGAAAACAAGCGTCGGTATTTCCGGCGGTTATCAAAACGCGCAACGGAAATACGAAGCTGTCAAAGAAGCACAGGACGCATTCGTCAGAACCTACTTCGGATATTTTATAACCAAGAGTGAGGATCCACGCTCGACGAACCGAAAGAACGACAATCAGGAAGGCTATGAGATCGACGCCCAGATCGAGCGTCGGGACGTTTTTGTGCGCGGCTTGAATCTACAGGCTCTTGCCGGTTGGGGCGAAAAATCAGAATTTGTCAGTGTCGGAAGTGTATTAAAGCCCAAGGCGCTCGGATACTGTTTGCGGAGCGGCAGGCGGCTAACCGGTCGGCTTGTTTATCTGCCGCCTAATCAAAAAGTCGGAGCGCATCTTTTTGTAGAAAATGTACATTTCGTCGATTGGGGAGAAGCAGAAGAATTCCATGTCCGGTTTATGGACAACGAACAAATTTCCAATCAAGTTGAAATAGCGGGCGAGATTCGTCCGGTCAAATGGTTTTCTTCTCAGATCGGCGGCGCCCTCGAGCGGATTTCTGACGATTATCGGGAATACAACAGCGGCTTTCGTTATCGGAAAAATCGCCAAAACATCTCGGGCTTTGTAGAATTACAGGCACGGTTCAATCCTGTTTTATGTGGTCGTATCCGTGCGACATTGAGCGACGAAGAACCGTATTTTTACTGGAATACGGATGAGTTTCAGACGATGCGGATCGTCGGAAGCGTCGAGAGGTTGTTCACGTTCGGGATAATCGGATTCGACGTCAACTTCGAAAAGCTACAGCCGGATGACGTGACTGATGTCAATTACTTATTCGGAATCGCCGTCAATTATAGAAAATAGAAACGGGGAGTATATAAAAAACTTGATGGGCTGGGAAAAATTGTTTATAATCTGAGGACGGGTCATTGATAGTGTCTGTAAAACAAATTGACAGGATAGAAAGTATTCTCAACAACAACTTTCGAGGAGGTTACATGAAGAAAATGTTAATGTGTGTGTTGACGATTGCTCTTCTGGCGACTTTTACTTTTCCAGCCGCCGGATGGAATACCGTCAAGGTTGCTTCGACAGACATGTCCGTCGATAAGGCATCTTTTATTGATGCCAACACCGGCTGGATCGTCTATAGTACGACTTATCCGACCAAACAAATCGGATTGGTACAAAAAACGACCGACGGCGGACTCAACTGGACAACAGTTCGTCCGGCTGAAGCGGCAAGTGTTGATATTTCTTGGAACGACATGGAATTCATTGACGCCAATGTCGGTTATGCCTGCGGTAAACGCGGTGTAATTTACAAGAC
>Ga0265296_1001044_pt1 | contig 34504 bp, 29 predicted proteins | sample MunlanPumphouse1_FD_189073 | JGI IMG/M metagenome (GOLD analysis project Ga0265296, IMG submission 189073) | Groundwater microbial communities from a municipal landfill in Southern Ontario, Canada - Pumphouse #1 | ecosystem: Environmental > Aquatic > Deep subsurface > Groundwater | place...
CCGCATTCCAGCAATTCCCCTTTTGACCAGTTCCGGCCGGTTACCGCAGAAAGAGCTTCAGCAGCAAGGTCAAGTCCGCCGGCTCGTCCAAATGTGAGAAACCAACAGATACCTGTACTATCGTGGATATGTTTGTTGATTCCCGTCCGGGCAATCTGTTCAGGTTTTCCTTTTTGGGATGGATCGGGAGTCTTTTCCGGATACCCTGCATCTGAATCGATCTTGTATTCGGTTCCCGGATTCGCCCAGCCCGCTCCGCTCCCCACGATCTGCCCCAGCAGGAAGCCCCAGAATCCCCGCCAGTCATGAAGATTCATTCCCGCACCCTTGACGTGAACCGCAAAACCGGGAGCATCGCCACCAATAATTTCAGCTGCCCGCTTCGGCCCTTCAGCTAAAATATTCCCGAAACCTTCGCGGTACCCGTATTTCCGGATGAGCGTCTCAACAACCTCGCAATCTCCCCAGTTCAGGATAAGCCCGTCCGTATCTTCAACCGTGATCAACCCTTTTTCAAACGCTTCAAAGGCCATGGAAATTGCGCAACTCGCGGTGCTTTCCTCGATGCCAAGGCGATCATACAGATCTATCAGGTAAAAAACAGTCCCGCTATCAGCAATTCCCATCATGGCACAGCCCTCGATTGCGCCACCTCCTGCCAGGGTCGCGATGTGCCCTTTGTGCGGCCCGGATTTAATCTCAACATCGTACGGGCAGCCGATTGGACAACCCGGACACGGCCGGGGTGTAACCACATATTCCGTGTCGCCCATGAACCCGGGAAGGGGAACACCCTTGAAATTGAAGGCACTCAATCCTCCTCCAAATTCTGTTGCCCATGTACCGTAATTTTTGGAATTTCTTCCAATGCCTCCCTGGCTTATCACATTTGCCGAAGCTCCCGGGAAGATTATCCCATCTCTCCACTTCGTGGCAATGATCTTTGCAGTACCCGGATCCGCCACAGGAATTGCCCGGGTCCCATATACCGCAATTGCTTTGAGATTTTTTGCCCCCATAACCGCACCGGCACCGCTTTTCGACATGGAATGATTCTTATCGTTCTCTATCAGCGCACCCGCACAGAGATTCTCCCCCGCCGGCCCAATAGCGGCAACGCTGGCTTCTGGCTGGGCAATTTCACCTTTTACTAGGTCTTCCGTGTCGTGAGTGTCCCGGCCCCAGATCTCCTTCGCATCCCTGATTTCTGTTTTGCCATCATGGATCCAGAGATACACCGGGTTTTTTGCTCTCCCGGTAATAATCAGGCCATCATATCCCGCTCCTTTCAGGTTGATCCCGAATTTCCCGTGGGAATGAGCCCGGCCTATGGTAAAACCGGTGTTAAAATTCTTCGTCACGCAGGTGAGGTTTGTCGCACCCGGCATTGTTGTGCCGGTGAGCGGCCCCGTAAAGAATGCCAGCGGGCAATCCGGATCGGTAGCATCGACACCCGGGGGACACTCATCATAGACATATTTCAGACCAAGACCATACCCGCCGATATATTTCTGTAACAGGTCTTCATTCAGGCATTCCTCACGACTTTTCATCTCATCGAGATCGACTCTTATAATTTTTCCTGTATACCCAAGCATTGTATCTCCCTGAAATGCTCCCTGATCGTCTTCAATAGTCCCGATTTTTTCATCGTTTAGTGTCATTATCCCCAGAGATCTCTTGCAACATTGTCGAGCCCGAACCGTTTGAGCGTCCTTCGCAGGGGCTTGCCGGTTTTTTCATCCCATCCCATTGACCGGTAATACTCGTTCACCATGGTGACGAGATAGGGAGCAATCGTCTTTCCCTTGCCGGGGCCCAACAGGGGGATTTCTAGCAACCGGGGAGACACATGCGTATGATCGTCTTCGGGTGTCAGGCCGTGTCTGATATTAAATGCCCGTTCGAGATTCGCGATCCGTTCACCACATTCCAGCAATTCTTCTTTCGACCAGTCCCGGCCGGTTACCGCAGAGAGCGCTTCAGCGGTCAGGTCAAGCCCGCCAGGACGCCCCAGCGTGAGAAACCAACACATGCCGGTACTATCGTGGATGTGTTTGTTGATTGCAGTCCTCGCAACCCCTTCCGCTTTTCTTTCCGTGGATGGTCCCTCTGCCGTTCCTGGAAAACCGGCATCCGGATCGTTCCGGTAATCCGCACCCGGGCTCATCCACGAATTCCCACCCCCAACGATCTGCCCCAGCAGGAAACCCCAAAAACCTCTCAGGTCGTGAAGGTTGATTCCCGTTCCTTTCACATGAACTGCATAATTGGAGGCATCCCCTCCTATGATTTCAGCGGCCCGTTTCGGGCCTTCCGCCAGGATATTCCCGAAACCTTCCCGGTATGCGTATTTTCGTATGAGCTTCTCAATGACTTCACCATCTCCCCAGTTCAGGACAAACCCGTCCGTATCCTCAACCGTGATCAGCCCTTTTTCAAAAGATTCAATCGCCATGGAAATTGTGCAGCTTGCCGTACTTTCTTCTATTCCGAGGCGATCATACAGATCGGTAAGGTACAACACGGTCCCGCTTTCGGTTACTCCCATCATGGCGCCGCCTTCGATACCTCCGCCACCGGCTAATGTGGCAATATATCCTTTATGCGGCCCCGAAGTGATCTCGATATCGTAGGGACACCCCACCGGGCAACCGGGGCATGGCCGGGGGAATACATTGTGTTCAGCGTCCTCCATAAATCCGGAGAGAGGAACACCGTTCATGTTTGTGGCACTCAACCCACCCCGTGTCGTGAGCCATCTGCCGTAATTTTTCGCATTTCTTCCAATGCCCCCCTTCCTGATAATACTGGTAATGGCACCCGGGAAACCGGAACCTTCCCGCCACTTCTTGGCAATGAAATTGGCATTTTCCGGTTCTGCCGGTGAAATTTTCCGGGTTCCAAGAACAGCAATTGCCTTGAGATTTTTGGCGCCCATGACCGAACCGAGTCCGCAATGGGACATCGAGTGATTTTTATCATTCTCGATCAGGGCCCCGGTGCAGAGGTTTTCACCCGCGGGCCCGATAGCAGCGACGCTGGCTTTTGGCTGGGCGATTTCACCTTTTACCAGGTCTTCGGTCTCGTGAGTGTCCCGCCCCCAGATCTTCCCCGCATCCCGGATTTCCGTTTTGCCATCATGGATCCAGAGGTAAACCGGGTTTTTTGCTCTCCCGGTAATAATCAGGCCATCATATCCCGCATTTTTCAGGTTGATCCCAAATCCTCCGTGGGAATGGGCCCGGCCTACCGTAAATCCCGTATCAAAATTTTTGGATATGCAGGTGAAATTCGTAGCTCCCGGCATCGATGAGCCGGTGAGCGGACCGGTAAAGAACGCCAGCGGGCAATCAGGATCCATGGCGTCAATACCCGGCGGACATTCGTCATAGACATATTTCAGACCGAGACCGTACCCGCCGATATATTTCTTTGACAGATCTTCACTTAGTGATTCATCACGGCTTTTCATCTCATTGAGATCTATTCTCAAAATTTTTCCTGTATAACCCTGCATGGCTTCACTCCTCTTTTTGGTCAATCAGATCTTTTTATCACAGTTAATCGATCCAAAATGACTGACAGGTAACCCGATCCATGATTTTGGATAAAAAATTGAAATCCGGTTCCGAATCGGAAAAGGTATATTAATTTTTAATCAACGCTTTACCAATATCCCAGGCCTTTCCCGCAGGTTTGCCGGAAATCTCCAGGTACTGGTTACCTGCCAGCATGAGAGGTTTAATTTTATTCAGGTCCGGAGCCCCGTCTGTCATGCATTTTTCATTGACGTAAACTTCCTCAACCTCGCCAATAAAGATCTCGGCGTTAGGCTGTGTCGGCATATGGACGGTCTGGACAACCTTGCACAGGATATTTACCGGACACTCTTCGATCATCGGAGTCTTGTCAGAACTGCCGAAGAATGAAGTGAATACACAGGACTTGTCGGTTTCCTTCCCAGATACCTGTCCGACATAATCCGTTTTCTGGGTTAAGTCCCGGGCAGGGATGTTCACGCTGAAATAACCGGTCTCCCGTATGCCGATATTCGTAAAGTGCTGTTTTACCGATTTGATATAAACCGTGGGAGGAAACGGGGAAATAAGCCCGTAACAGCCCAGGGTATTATAATTCGGTTTCCCGTTGACCATCGATCCTATGATAACGGCAGGAAATGCACCTGCCGGCATCTTTCCAATCATCACTTTTTCCATTTCAGTTTCCTCATTCCAGATGCAAATTGCGTTTCCCGGTTTACTCCACCCGGTGAATGTATGATATCCACTTCCAGGGATTAAATAGAAAAACGAACTTTATTCTCCCATACGCACCACGAAGATACTGATGAAGAAGAAAACCGGTACAACTGGAAAAGAATGCCCGGTGGAAGTGGCGTTGAATGTTATCGACGGGAAATGGAAATTACGAATCCTGTATTTCCTGCAGAATGAAACGCTGCGCTACAATGAACTCCAGGACAGGATTCCCGCAGTTACCCAGAAGATGCTGACAAGTCAGCTCCGGCAGCTCGAAAAGGACGGCGTAGTTACCAGGAAAGTGTACGCGGAGATCCCTCCCCGGGTCGAATATTCACTGACGCCCATCGGGAAAAAACTGATTCAGGTGTACCGGGCGCTCAATGAATGGGCACTTGAATACATGGACAGAGAATTTACCGGAAATATTTCATAGGCTTTTCTTTTTTCCGGATCAATTTCCGGATTCATTGGTTCATTCATTTGTGCAAGAGATCCGGATGATTATCTGTCCTCACAAACCGGATACGAGAAGGGTAAGAGAAGTGTTACTCTTCACCAGCCTCCTCTTTGCATCAATATATGGCCAACCATGAATGCCATGAACCAAATCAACCCGAATTACGTGGTGCCCATTGACTGTACGGGATGGGACGCGATCAACCGGTCTTTGCTGAGATACCCGGGAAATGTATCCTGAACAGGGTCGGGACAACGTACGTGTTATAAAACCGCAGGAACGTAAACACGGGTTGCAATTGACGAAAGACCGGTGAGCCCGTGAATTGTGCCAAACGGGGGGAAACGGGCATAACTACCAATGCCAACACTAAAAACCCCCAGTATCACACTATATCCGGAATTCCCGGGACGGTAAAAAATCCCGACCGGAGACACCATACCACGCGATCATGACGGAAGTACTTATTTTCCTGGCATTTGCTGCTTTCGTGCTCTTCCTCGTTGCCGGCAGCCGGAAAAAGTATGCGGCCATTGCAGGATGGACGCTCATTATTCTCAATCTCCTTCTCGATATCCCCGATTACCTGACGCTGGATAACCTGCTTTACCCGGCAATCGCTGTCCTCTCGGTCCCGTTCCTGGCGATCACGATACGGCAACTCCTTGCAGACAACCCCCTCGCAATCCAGCTCTCAAACGCAGCGGCAGTTGCCACGATCATCTTTGTCCCGTTTTCGTTCATCGAGGTATTCCAGGATGCGCTGATCTCTGTTGTCGTGGGGCAGGCAGTCTGGCTGCTCCATGCTCTCGGGTACCCGGTGCTTGTCGAAACGTGGAATGTCATCCTTCTCAACGGATTTGCCACCGAGATCATTCTCACCTGCACCGGGATCACCGCGATGGCAATCCTGCTCGGCATTGCGGCAGGATCGCGGGATCTCTCGCTTAAGCAGGGAGTGTACGCGTTTCTTGTCGTGGTCCCGACCATTTATGTTCTCAATATTCTCCGGGTTGTTGTGGTCTTCATCGCATGGTCCGACCAGTGGTTTGCATCTCTCCCGGATCCGACCGGGACAACGGTATTTGGTCCCGGGTACGCGAGTTTTTTCTGGGCGCACAACGTGTTTGCCGAGGCCGCTTCACTGGTCATCCTGATTGTCATCGCTTTTGGATTGTTCAGGGTCATACCGCAGCTTGCAGATTTTGCCCGCGACCTGGCAGCACTCTACACCCATGAAGTGCGGGCTCTGGCCGGGTGGCTGGGGTTATAACCGGATGATGCCGGGAAATTTTTTATTATAACGCTTGATCTACGAATCTTTTGAATTCCTGGCATTGGGGATTAACTATGCACCGAGTTTCATGACGGCTTCAACAAGCCGGGAATTACCCGTTTACCCGGGTGAAACCCTGCATCAATCGCCTCCCGTTTTATTTTATTCGATAATATAATGCGTGATAATTTCCAATTCTTTACATGAATGAAAATGTCCGGGTATGCAGTTTTTGTAACCCGCTCCAAAAAGAAACCGGATTATCGGCCCGGATCCAGTTTCCCGTGGTTCATGTCCCGGATAACCTCATGGCTACCCTTTCCACGGGATGGAACACGGGTGGATTGGTATCTGGCATATTCCGCGGGTTTTTTACCGGTAACCCGACCCGGGGTCCTGATACTGGTCCGGTTTTTCTCCGGGTGACCGAAAGCCCGTAAACTGGGGACGGTCCCGTATCGCCGATTGACTTTACCAAAACCATGCGATCATTCATGAACGAGAACACTGTATCACAAACGCCCGGTGAACCGGGCCATCGGACGAAAACCCGGAATGTCGTAATCCCCGGCCTTATCCGCCGGTTATCAAACGATGAGCGCAAATTCCTCTGGAGCCCGGTTCCCAATATCAGCGTGGCAGCACGGATTATTGGAAATGTCCGGGAAACGGATCTCCTACGTGCGCTCGAAACGGTCCGGTGCAGGCACCCGCTCCTTTGTGCCCGGGTCATCCTCGATGAAAACCATGAAGCGTTTTTTTCTTCCGATAATGTCCCGCCAGTAGTCTTCCGGGTTGTAAAACGGGAATCTTTCAACCAGTGGTTCTTTGAGATCCTGCGGGAACATGAGGTTCCGATGCAACCGGAGACCGGGCCACTTGTCCGGTTCGTGCTTGTGCATTCCCCGGACGTATCGGAGATCATTGTTTTTGCAGCCCATACCATCAGCGACGGGATATCACTTACAAACCTGATCCATGAGATCCTGGCCGTATACGCAGATCCCGGGCAGGAAGTAACGATCATCCGGCCCCCGCTGATTGCTGAGTGCCTGTCCCGGAAAAACCGTTTTTCTCCCGGAAACCTGGTTAAAAACGTCCGTATCCACTGGTGGAACCGGCAGTGGAGGAAGAAGCCCCACTATTTCGGGCAGGCTGATTTCAACGCGATTCACGCTGCCTACTGGGAGAAATACCGGTACCGGTGCGTGCTGCTGGACCTCGGGCGGGAAGCAACCGATGCGCTTACGTCCTGGTGCCGTGGGAATGGCGTTACTATTACGCCGGCAATAGCCGCAGCATTCCTTGCAGCGTACGAGGATGTGGCCGGGCCCCTTGCAGAAAAAGACAAGGTGATTGCAATCCCGTTCGATCTGCGAAGGCTCCTTTCGGTAAAAGATAATTTTTTCTGCTTCTTTGTCGGGGGGTTTCGTTTCCGGTACGTGTACAACCGGAACATACCGTTCCATAAGAATGTGCAGGAGCTCCACCGGCTCGTCAGCAGCCGGGTAAGTAGCCTTGGTAATTCCAGCCCGGTTATGGGAATGGACGCGTTTGATCCGACACTTCTTGACGCATTCATTGGCTTTGGCGGCTATTCGCTCCTGGTGCCGGATGCTCTTACCCGTACTGAAGCGCTCAGGACATTTGCCGGGGATGAAAAAAATATTGCCTGGAGTCTTGCCCGGGACATGGCGTTACGAACCGGCGGAATGATCATGACCAATCTCGGGCGGATGGATTTTTGCGAAACCTATGGCAATCTGCGGCTTGACCGGATTTTTCCGGTCCCGTGTGCGAGCGAGATGATCCCGCTGATCCTGGCAGGTACGGGCGTGAGCGGGACCTTGACCTTTACGGTAAATTTTGTGGAGCGAAAGGACGGGACCAGCCGGATCACTACGGAGGATATGATCCGGGTACGGAACCGGGCGCTGGAGTACCTGGGATTTCCGGAGCTGGTGAGCGATAGGGCACTGGAGTGAATGGGGATTTGTTTTTTAATTTTATGGTTGCGGATTTTAATTGATTATCCGGATGGTTCTTCCCGTTACCTCTTAACGAAATCACCCGGTGCCCGCACTTTTTTGCGTTTTACTTTTAGTTACATACTAACCGATAGTTATAATTTAACCCAAAGTTGATACTGTACAAGAGACTGCTTCCGGGCAGAATCCAGAAGATTGCCGACTCCTGCGGGAGAGGACTGTATCACATGGACACTCAAAAGAAGAGCGGGAATTCCGCAAAAACCAACACAGACCCCAAAGGCCCCAGTACCATGGCCGGAAAAGTAGCCATAATCCGTGCCTGTGAATCAATGAAACCGGATGACGAACGGATCTGTTACGATCCCTATGCCATCAACTTCCTTGATCCGGGAACCCGCGAGACTTTGTTCCAGAATGCCGGTACATTCCGGTATATCCTTGTACAGATCGAGAACCAGTTGCCCGGCATCAGCGGTGCCCTTGTTGCACGCGTCCGCTGTTTTGACGAATTCGTACAGCAATCTGCGAATGCCGGGTGCGGGCAGATCGTAATCCTTGGTGCCGGGTACGATACCCGGGCATACCGTCTGGAGGGGCTTAAGACCCTACGGGTATTCGAAGTGGATCATCCCGATACTATTCGGGTAAAAGTTGAGAAGATTCAGGAGATCTTCGGCACCCTCCCATCCCTGGTGACTTACATTGCTGCCGATCTCGATGAAGATGGCCTGGACCGTAAACTGACCGACAGCGGCTATGATCCCAGCTGCCGGACACTCTTCTTAATGGAGGGACTGGTTATGTACCTCTCTCCGGAATCGGTTGACCGGGTGCTCTCCTTCATTGTGAAAAATTCCCCGAATGGGAGCAGAATCCTTTTCGATTACTGTCCGGAAGATGACGGGACGGGTTCCGGTGCCGGCTGGGCCTCGGTAAGGAATGCATCGGCATTTGTAAGCCAGCAGGGTGAACCGCTCCGGTCCTGCGTCAAAGGATCCATCCGGGAATTCCTGGCAACACGGGGGTTTGCGGGAATCCGGAATATAACCGGTGCCGATCTGCGCCAGGACTATTTCACGGGCAAGAACAGCGGCCGGACGATCAGCGAGCTCTACTCGATTGCAACCGCTTCGGTTGGTACGCAGATCTGTACCGTGGGGGAAAATCCATGAAGATCCTCGCGGTCAACGCAAGCCCCCACAAGGACAAGGGTAACACCGCCCTTATCCTCACCCCGTTTCTTGAGGGAATGAAAGAGGCCGGTGCCGAAGTCGGACTGTATTATACCGAAGACCTCACGGTCAACCCCTGCCGGGGGGATCTCACCTGTTTCTGCCGCCCATCCGGCACATGCATCCAGTCCGATGACATGGACTGGCTGATGCCAAAAGTCCGTGAAGCGGATGTGCTGGTCTTTGCATCGCCGCTGTATGTCGATGGGGTCACGGGCCCGATGAAGACCCTGATCGACCGGCTCGTTCCGCTCCTCCAGATGTACATTGAGACACGGGACGGTCATTGCCGGCACCCGCCAAAGGACAACAAAATCCGTAAAATCGTTCTTGTCTCCAACTGCGGATTCTGGGAGCGGGACAACTTCGATCCGCTCATCCAACACAAGCGTGCCCTAGCAAAGAACTTAAACGCGGAATTTGCCGGGGCGCTTGTCCGGCCCCATGGCCCGTTCCTGCGAAGTGCCCCGCAGTCCGGGCTTCCCTTTGAGGATATCCTGGATGCCGCAAAAACGGCGGGCCGGGAGCTTGTTCAAGACGGAGTCATTGCAGAAAAAAACCTGGCTATCGTCAGCAGGGATATGCTCTCGCAGGAAAAATTCATGCAGGTCACCAGTCCCATGATCGGGAAACTCGTGGAACGGCTCGGGCGGGAGGAGTTGTCATGAACAATGACCTCGGGATTCTGGGCATCCAGGTGGAAACAATCAAACCCGGCTCCCCCAACCAGGCAAGCCCCAGCAGGACTGCCGAGACCACGACCCTTGTCAGGTCCGGGGAGACGTTGAAACCTGCCGGTGTCCGGCTCTTTTCCGATCCCTATGCTATCCGGTTTATCAACCCGGAACTCCTGGCATGGTTTGCTGCCCACCCGGCAGAATTACAGGCGATTGTTAAGGAAGAGGAGCGTCGTTTCCCCGGAATGAACAGCGCCATTGTTGCCCGGACCCGCTATTTCGATGACATCATTGGCAAATGCCTTGAAGATGGCCTCGAACAGCTTATCATCATGGGCGCAGGGTTCGATGCCCGTGCGCACCGGATCCCCGGCCTTTCCACAAAAACCCGCATCTTTGAGCTGGATCACCCGGATACCCAGGCCGTCAAGCAGTCCCGGGTCCGGGAGATCTTCGGGCACCCTGCCGGTAATGTCACGTATGTCCCGGCCGATCTCAGGACTGCTGCCTGGCAGGACGATCTGGTAAGCCATGGCTATGATCCGGCAAAGGTGTCTCTCTTTATCCTGGAAGGGCTCTGCATGTATCTCCCGCCGGAAACCATTGATAGTATCCTTGGTTTTGTGGTCAACCATGCGGGGCCCGCGAGCAGCGTCCTCTTTGATTACCCGGATGTGTCGCTCGTTGATGGAACCGATGACAGCGCTATTGCGAGGAATTTCAGGAACCGGGTGGAGCAGCTGGGCGAACCGCTCCGGTTCGGTATTACAACCGGGAATGCCGTTGCATTCCTTAAAAAGAGAGGGTTTGAATCGGTACATGTCCTGTCACCGGCCGATGTGAACGACCGGTATTTCCTGGGCAGGAACGCAGATCGCCCAATGTGCTGTCTCTTCTCGTTTGCCCATGCAGAAATTCTATCGGCCGTAAAAAAATGCCCGGAGGATACCAGGATTTCCGCATGCCGGAGGGGATTGCTCTGACCGTACAGGATCTTCCCGTAGGTGCGGGTATGGCAGATGAACGCCAGATAAGGATCCGTGGGATCCTTTTCGGGCTTATCCCGGTTATCCTCATGGGAGCCATCCTCTTCATTTCCGCTGGAACGGTTTTCTGGCCGGCGGCATGGCTGATCCTGCTTGTCATGTTCAGCGCCACGACCCTTGTCACACTCACCTGCCATGCGGATCTCATAACCGAGCGGATGCAGAAGCAGACCGGTGCAAAAGGGTACGATCAAAAACTGGTCCGGCTGCTGAATCTCATCGGGCTCCTGCCGCTGCTCGTTGCCGGCCTGGACTTCCGGTTTTGCTGGTCCGGTCAGATCGCGTTTCCCGTACAGGCAGCAGCAGTCATCGCATTTGTCCTTGGGTACTGCCTCTTTTCCTGGGCCCTGTTGTCAAACCGCTTCTTCTCGCTTATTGTCCGGGTCCAGAGCGAGAAGGGTCATCATCCGGTCACCTCCGGACCCTACCGGTTCGTCCGGCATCCCGGCTATCTTGGGTTCATAGTCATTGTGCTTGCCCAGCCGGTCATTCTTGGATCGTACTGGGCAGTCATCCCGGCGGTTGTGACGGCCGGGCTGATCGTCTGGAGGACCGCACTTGAGGACAGGATACTCCGGGCCGAACTCCCCGGTTACCGTGAATTCGCAGACAAAGTCAGGTACCGGCTGGTGCCAGCGATCTGGTAAAAAGGAGTAAAGAAAAATGACAGAAAAAACCCGTCAAAACGAAACATCCCCGGTCGTGAAAAACCGGATGCGGGGAGTTATTGGTATGGCGATCACGATCCTGCCGGTGGCAGTCATCCTGTTCGGCACGGCAGGTACCCTTTCATGGCCGATGGCATGGATCTTCATCGGTATCTGTGCGCTGATGTTTATCGTCATTATCATTAAGAGCGACCCGGGACTTAAGGAAGAACGACAGAAGAAGCATGACGATGCTAAACGCTGGGACAAGAGTCTGGTCTTTCTGCTTTTCATAATGGGATTTCTTGTCTTCGTCATTGCCGGGCTGGACATGCGGTTTGGCTGGACCGGGCAGGTCCCGGTGTACATTCAGATCGGAGGAATGTGTCTTGTTACTGTCGGATACATTTTCTCAACATGGGCGGTCATATCCAACAAGTTCTTCTCGACAATTGTACGGATCCAGAACGATCGCGGCCATCATCCCGTATCTTCCGGACCATACCGGTTCATACGGCACCCGGGATATGCCGGCATGCTGATCTATGTCCTTTTTGAGCCGTTTATGTTCGGGTCCTGGTATGCTCTCATTCCCGCAGTGATCATGGTCCCGCTGTTTATGATCCGGACGAGGCTTGAAGATCGGACCCTCCAGGAAGAACTGCCCGGATACCGGGAATACGCAGAGCAGGTCCGGTACCGGCTGGTGCCCGGGATCTGGTGAAACAAGAGTAAAATAATGGTGTATTACTATGACAACGAAAACACACACAACAGAACCAGCAATCGCATTTACGAACGGAAAAATACTGACCATGGACCCTGTCCAGCCTGCCGCAAAGGCGGTTATCATTCGGAGGAACAGGATCGTCGCGGTTGGGGACGAAACCCTCCTCCGGGACTACCCGGGAATCGAAGTGAAGAATCTTGCAGGCCGGACCCTGATCCCGGCCTTCATCGATTCCCACAACCACCTCTCATCCTTTTCCTGTTTCCTGCCGGAATGGGCCAACCTCATTGGCATCAGAACCCGTGAAGCAATATTCACGTCAATGGCAGAACACACAAAGACGCATCCCGGCACCGGGTGGCTTGTCGGGTTCGGCTGGTTCGATGCCCAATGCGGGGGTGTCGACCTCACGCGGGCAGATCTTGATCAAATCGCTTCCGACCGCCCGGTTGTCCTCATCCAGGCAACGTTCCACAAGAGCGTGGTAAACAGTTGTGCCCTGGATCTGCTGGGTATCGGACAGTCAACACCGGATCCCCGCTGCGGCATCATCCGGCGCGACCCTCAGGGAGTTTTGACCGGCATCCTGATCGAGCAGGCACAGGCCCCGGTCTTCCAGGAGGTCATGAAGGCCGATATGTCCCGGCATGCAGATCTTATCGAGGCACGGGCACGCGAACTCCTTCCGTTTGGCATCACGGCAATTCACGACCCCGGTGTTACTCCGGCCGGAGAGGCAGCGTATCGTCTTCTCCATCACGAAGGGAGACTACCTGTTTCCGTCCTGATGATGCCGCATGGCGGAACCGTGCTCGACAATGAAGTCGGGACACGGCTTGACGGCCCGGTAACCGGTACGGGCGATGAACAGCTCCGCACCGGCCCGGTAAAACTCTTTGCCGATGGTGCAACTGCAGAGACCGTTGCATTTGCCATGAAGATGCAGGGCCGGATGATCAAAAGCGGGAATTACCGTGACGATTTCACGGGTATTCTGATTGCTGCAACCCGGCTCGGGTTCCATACCTGTGTCCACTCGTTTGGGAATGCTACAACGGATGCTGTGCTCGATGCCTATGATGCGGCGGCCGGCAATGTCCCGGAGGGTTTTATCCTCCGGCCCCGGCTCGAACATGTGACCCTCCTTTCCGACAGCCAGATAAAGAGGCTTGCAGGCATGAACGGGTGCGTCTCGATCCAGCCCCAGTTCCTTGTCAGGGGCGAAGGCATGAAACGTGCTCCTCTTGATGAGGGCACGTGGTTTGCGTACCGGGACCTGGCCCGGGCCGGCGTGCACGTGTCGGCAAGCAGCGACGACCCCGGTGGATTCATGGATGCACGCGATCCGATCAGATGTTCCGTGATGGGCGCGACCATGAGCTCCGGTGACGGGAAAACCATCTTCCCCGCCCAGGTCATGCCCTTTGAAGAGTGGCTCCGGATGTACACGGCCGGCGGGGCATATGCCGGTGGCCAGGAGAACGAGCGGGGAATGATCCGGGAAGGGCTTGTAGCAGACCTTGTCATTCTCGAAGGGGAACTGGACCCGGGACATCCGCCCCGGGTAACTGAAACATGGAGGAATGGCGAGCAGGTGTACCGTTTCGATTGAACATATGCATTCAAGCCTGCCTTAACGATCCTTCGTTTTCACAGAGGGAATGCAGGCCGGACACCAAATCTATTTACTGCCAACAACTACCGGTTATAGTAAAAACACCGGTGAGAATAATCCATGGCCATTGCAGAGAGGAAGCAACGGGAGAAGGAGCAGAGGAGAACCGAGATCCTCGACGCAGCCGAACGGCTTTTCTTCTCTCTCGGTTACGACAATGTCTCTATGGATGAGATTGCAAATGAGGTCGAGCTGAACAAGGCCACGATCTACCTTTATTTCAAAAACAAGGAAGCCCTCCTTTCCTCTGTCGTGCTTCGTGGTTTTACCCATCTCAACCGGATGTACCGCCAGTGCGTGGAGACTGAGGTTCCCGGCATTACAAAAATGGGGCTGATGGCCGGCGCTTATTACCGGTTTAACCGGCAGTACCCGGACTATATGCGGATGATCCGTTATTATGGATCGGAACGGTTCTGCAAAACCGAATGCCCGGAATCTGCCGATGTGATTGCAGCATCAGCCGAGAGCCGCAGCCTTATCTTTTCGGTCGTGCAGCAGGGTATCGATGACGGTACTATCCGTAACGATCTCGATCCGATGGAGATCACGCTTTACCTGATGATCACCTTCATGAGTATCCTCTCGCTAGAAAAGAAGTGGCAGCCGGTTCTTGATGAACGCGGGATCAGCCATGAGGAGTTTGCACGGGATTTCATGCGTTTCATAACGCCGGCTGTTGATATACAGGCGACCCGGGAAAAACCTCATATCTTCGAGATCAAGGATCTTGCCGGGTTTGGCTTCTTTTTCCAGGAACCGGTCGTGATCGAGAAAATTAAGAGAACGAAAAAATAACCTGTATGACCGGCAGCCCCGCAAGCCGGGTGACGGTATTGCGGCCGACACGCAGAAGCCGTCAGCAAATCGATAGTGGGATACCAAACCACGCGGACAGGTTTATGATGATGGGAACGTTCGGATCCTTGGCACGCTAAAAAAACGAAAACCCTGCCAATGGTATTGCATGCTTCTGTCATGGATCGACCGGGTTCACCGGGTTCCCCAACAACACGATCTCGTGATGCCGTGGCGAGTTTACCGCTCACCGGTACCTGACATTCAGGTCGGAAACCGCATAACGATCCGGTTCCGTATCATGAAACCCCAAAAGCGTGTGCTCCGCAATTGCATAACGAGAATTTATTGTCACCCCGCCTTTTTTAAGAGATTTCCCGAACCCTTTTCCCCGGGATAATCGGGGGTGTAATGGGAGAATCCGGGATGTCATCAGGTCTCTGTTGCTTTCGCCCCGGATTATGGTTTTGGATTGACAGGGACAGCAGTACTGCGGTAAAATGAGGTGTACCCGGATATCGAAGAACCCGGGAGTTACACGATGGTCCTGGCAGATGGGAATGGAGCGTACGTGGCGGAGCAGGAACCGGGATATATTGAACAGTGCCTTTTTTTAGCAACCGGCTTTTTCAGCTGCTTTGTTCAATAATAGAGAGTATTACATGAACACTTCCCAGATACCGGTGCCGGGGGAGAATAGCGCGGTCCAGGCCGGGGAAATGGAACGGGAACAGGCTATATTCCTGAATCTTCTTGCAGCCGCGGCTCCCGCTATCCCCAAGTTCGCCGCAGCGGTTTTCTCCGGGTCCGTTACCCTCTATGCATCAGCCCTGAAGACAATCAACGAGGCCATCGGCGTCCTGGTCTCATGGATCATCGCACGTAAAATCGCCCGGGGCGATCCCGGTGTCTACGATTACGGTATGGGAAAATTCGAAAACATTGCCCGGATCGTTACCGGCAGCGTGATGCTCATATCATTTGTCATTCTTATCTTTGTTGCCTGTTACCGGATTCTCGTTCCGGCACCTCTCGGGAACGGAGGGGTCCAGGCCGGCATTGTCATCGTTGTTATCATGGCGGCTGTTGACAGTTATTTTTCATTCCGGAATTACCGGATTGCCGTGCAGGAATCCTCCCCGCTCATGGATTCCCAGTGGCGCCTCTTCCGGTTGAAGGCCATTGCAAATCTCGTGGTTCTCATAACCCTGCTCCTTGCGACACTCTGTGCTGGTCTTCCGTGGGCGATCTATATTGACCCGGTAGCCTCGTTTGCGGTCATTGGTTTGTTACTCTATTCCGGACTCCGGATGATCCTGTCATCGCTCCCGGATCTTCTTGACCAGACCCTTGAAGAAGAACTCCAGCTCGTTGTGGTGAAGGAACTCGCAGACCATTTTCACAACTATGAACAACTCCACGGGGTAAAGTCACGGCGGAGCGGGGGAAGCGTGTATATCGATATATTCCTTGAGTTCCGGGGCGATCTGCCCATGTGCGAAGTGCAGGATGTCAGCGACCGGATGAAGATCTCCCTGGAGTCACAGATACCAAAAAGTACCGTTAATATCATTCCCGCGAGCGGCCGGTGCAAACGGGGCAGGCTCTGACAGGAACGGTCATGGGCCCGGGATGTGCCGGATCTTCGGTTGTGAACCGTTTATCCGGGTGTTTATGCTGATATTCCAATAGCCAGCAAGCAGTTTAAAAAAAAGGATCGGTCCTGTGGACCTGATTGCCCGTCACTCACATCTTGGACTGGTCTTTGGGCATTGCCGTGCCATTGAAGCCCGGGCGTTTTGCGCCAAGGCCGAGCATCGGGTCCCGCTTCTTCTGCCGTGGCTTGTCCCCGGGCTCCGCTGCCGGTACCTTTGCAAGGAAACATTCAACCGGTTCCCGGCCGCCGGCACAGGTCTTGTCTTTGAATTCCGAGCATTCCTCGCAGGTCGGCACCAGGGTCGGCAGCAGCGAGGGGAAATGGTTCTTCCAGAGCGTAACATCGATCTTTCCCGTTTCGAGGAAACGCTGGATATGCCGTGCCGTATACTTCATGCAGGGAGTATGGGCAGTGCGGGGATTTATAGAATGAGGATGGGGTGGACCGGAATTACCGGCATTGGAGGAAATAACCCGTACACTCTTTGGGACCTTCATTACGGATCCTGCACAACTCCGCAGTTCGCCATATTTGCAAGAGTGATGCCGGATATGATCCGGATAAGCCAGATGAGGAATAATGTTCCCTGCCCGGGAGGTATGGCTTGTCGTCCACATCCGGCGCGGGGATCATACGTCAGCTCCCCTTATGGGGTTGTGTCGATATCGCCCAGGAGCTGCCTGATATCGATCCAGATGATCAGTTCGTTGATTTCTTTGTCTTTTACCCGGACTTTGCGCTTTATGATCCCGATGATGGAGGTTTCCTGCTTATTCACAGAAGCTGACGTGTAATCAACCTGGTCGCCTTCGAAAGTAGAAACGGAAGTCACCTCATCGACAAGGATGCCGGTCTTTGACCGGGTAATCTTGTCATCAAGGACAATAATCCTTGAGGATTCAAGGGACGTGGAGCTCTCTTCAGTGATATTAAGCCGGTGCTTGAGATCGATAATCATCGTTATCTCTCCGCGCAAATCGATGATACCGCGAACATATGCGGGCACATGCGGGAGTTTGGTGATCGTGGTATATTCCACCACTTCCTTGACGTCAAAGAGATCGATAGCGAAACGTTCGCTCCCCAGCACGAACTCGACAATCTGGATCGTACTTGGCCTCGATTCAGCAATAACAGCATTTTTTGCCGATGTGATGGATTCACTGATGTTTTCTGTCATGGGCAGTTCCCGCAAAGGTTAATCCACCTTGAATTTTTTATTGGCTTCCATTGCCTGGACTGCAACATCGTTGACCGTCTGGATCATTCTTGTGATCTCATCGATTGCAGCTGCTGACTCTTCGGTTGCAGCAGCTGCGTCACCGGCTTCCTTTGCAGTCCGTTCGATCAGGCTTCCCACTTCATGCACGCTTGCCGTGATCTCTTCGGTGGTTGCGGCCTGCTCTTCCGTGGCGGCAGCAACTTCGGACGCACTGTTGGCTACCGTTTCAGTTGCTTTCTGGATCTGTTTGAAGGCTTCAAGCGCCTGTTGGGATTCCTGGAATCCTTTGGTGACAAGGAGCTTGGATCCTTCCATGGCATCGGTCGCCTTTTTGGTGGCGAGGTTCAGCTGGGTGATCATCTCCTCGATCTTTTCCGCACTGGACCTTGACTCCTGTGCCAGCGATTTGACTTCCGATGCGACTACCGCAAATCCCCTGCCATGCTCGCCGGCCCGGGCCGCTTCGATAGCTGCATTGAGTGCCAGGAGATTGGTCTGGCTGGCGAGATCGCGGATCAGGATGATGATCTTGCCGATATCGCTCATCTGTTTCTCAATTTCCTTGATTATGCCATGGACGTTGTTGGTTGCATTCGTGATCTCCGTCATGTCCTTGTTGACATTGTCTGCAAGGACAGCACCGCTCTTGGCCGAAGCGTTCGCATTGTTTGCCTGGGACGAGACACTCTCCATGCTGGAGGTAATTTCCTCAACTGCGGCGCTCATGTCCTGCATTGCCTTGGACATCTGTTCGACACCTTCGGAGGCTTTCTGGGCATTTTCGGAAACCTCGCCGGCATTCTTTGCGATCTGGCTCACGCTCTTTGAGGCATCTTCCACGCTTCGGGCTGCATTATCGGTTGTCGCAGTCAGGGATGTCATCTGGCTGTTGACCGCCTTGATATTTACCTGGAGATTTCCGACAACGCCGCGTACTGCCTCTCTTAGTTTGGTCAGGAATTCGAACGTGTGGTGAAGATCAGGATCCTCGGGTTTGGTAACCGGGTATCTCGCGGTCAGGTCCCCGGCTGCCATCTTATCATAGACCTTAATGAACTCGTCAATTTCACGGGCCATATAATCCTGGTTTTTCACGATCTTCGTTACCTCATGGTAGGTGACGTAAACATAGGTTACCTCGCCTTTGTCATCAAGAATCGGGATATTTGCCCGCTGGACTACGTGGAGACCGGTAGGAGCTTCAATAGTGGATTCGCCCAAGGTTCTTTTCTTTTGGGTAATCGCATCAGTATAGGTCTTACCTGAATCTTTGAGATATTTTAACAGTCCCTGAGTCCGGAGATCCGTAATTTTCATGGCAAGAAGCCGGTCTGCGGAATATCCCCATAGCTTCACGAATGCCGTATTTACTTTGACAAATTTCAAATCCCGATCAATGACTGCCTGTGCAAGAGGATTATACTCAAACATCAGTTCGTATTCTTTTAATTCAATCATGGAATTCACCAAAAATATATAATCTGTTTATAGTCTTCATTCATGACTTTGCCAGGACCCGTGTACCGGGCATAGAGTCCACAGAGAACCACTTCAACACCAGCGATCCGCTTGGTGAGAGCACTGCGAGGAGTATTCCCGGGAACAGGCCGCAGGAAACGGATGACAATGTTTCCGAAGACCCTCGAGGGGCCGGAAATCCTGGTGATTCTCACATCCGGTTCTTCCTTCAGACATCGAACGGTTCATCCACCCCATATTTCTCATGGACTATCCCCTGGATACTGCTGAGCCGGTCCAGGTTTTGTTTTCCCTGGATCTGAATTATTTCCCTCGGTAATCCGATCCATCATCGGCCAATCTGGTACCGCGGGAATTCCCGATCCATGAATAGTCTCTATTCAACGTCTGTCTGAACCGGGGGGCTGATAAATTTTTTCCTGAACTTCAGATTTTGAAATGAATTTCCGGACCGATTCAAGGGAAATTCTCCTGATGGAAAAAGAAGTGTTCCGGGTGTGATCCGGGATCCGTTCTTTGTAGTCCCCCGGGAAAAAAGAATACAGTTTGTTCTGCCCGGTCCGGCCTAAGTTCTCCTGAGCGTATCCAGCGCAACGCCGTATGGCGAGCCGTCGTGCATCCAGGTCATTTCGATCCCGTCATTTGCCACGAGTTCCCCGGTGGCGTACCCGTAACTGCGCTCCATGAGGGAGAATGTCCGGCCATCGCGCCCGATGACCCCTGCAATGGGAGTGCTGGTAAGGGATCCGTTGACAACGAACTGGAGGCTGCCGGCAAAGATCCGGCCTTTCTGTTCGGTTATCACGAGCGAGATCGGGACATTGCCAAAGTCCGAGAACCCGGTGCCCTCGTCATAGGTCTGCATCGGGCCCGTCCAGGTCCCGATGAGGCTCGGGATGGCGGAATTTGTTGCCGGTGTAATAGCCGCGGACATATTTGCCGGCGGGGCCTGGGCCGTGCACCCGCAGGCAAGCACAGCGAGAATGGCGAGGAGGCCAAATCCGATGAGATTTGTGTGGTTCATGGCGATCGATCCTTTGATAATTTCCGGGATAATATGGGCCCGGGAATTATTTATGGATTTATCCGGTTGCGGGGGAATGTGCCGGTACGCAGGATACGCGGGAGGTGATCTTGCCGTGATTTTGTACAAAAAGAGGGATCTTACCGTTTTTCCCGGTAAACGCCGGCACCGGATGTTCCGGTGGCGGGCAGGAACTGCCGGTCACCATGCCTTCCAGCCAAATGACCGGCACTTTCGTAAGAATTCGCCAAAGCGCCTGAAGTACTGTTTTTCTGTCAGCCTGAACGCCTTATTCAGGTGCCGCCGGGTATTGGCCGGGGCATGGCGGAACAAGGATCCTGTTGCCCTGAATGTGTCTGACATACTATATTCCGGATATTCCGCTGCTTATTTTCAAACTTTGTGGTTGCCAAATAAACGGCCCCCGAAGACCGGGTTTCCCAACCTGAAGGGGACCTGGTTGCATCACCGTCATGCGGGAACATTGATGTGGATACGGTGTCGCCCAGGTTCATTGCCACGGTATCGGACCGGCATACCGTGGGCCCGGTTTTTTTACGCGCATTTGTATTTTGCCGCGCCGACTGTACAATGCCTTCCGTGAGGCCGGATTTCCAGGCTGGATGGACAAACCCTATTAACTTGAAAAAGATATACAAATCTATTATACAAATTACCAGACAGGATGGAATAAATGGCGATTGTTGATAAGTTAATCGGAACCCCTTTTGAACGATTGGATACAAGAACACTCGAACTGGAGAAGATCCGTCTGAAAACCCGAAGGGATACGACAATCAAGGCAATCTCAAAACTCGAGAAAGAGAAATCCAAACTGTTCAACACCGCTGTCGGTGCAAGCCCGTTAATGATAAAAGTCCATGCTCATGAGATCAAGCGGCTGAGCCTCGAAGTAGAGCAGCAATACAATTTCTTCATGAGATATACCAAGATGAGCGTAGCAATAACCAATCTTTTGTTATTGAAGAAATATGAGAAGGAACTCCGGCAGAGCAATTTATGGACGAAACTTGTTCACATGGACTCCGATGCGCTCATCGATGTGATGGGAAAAATCAACCTTGTCGGCAGGAACTTCGAAGGGATAGTCGACGTAGTCAATGACACGCTCGAAAGCGGCATGGACGAGTACAGGACCGGTGAAGAAGACGATTCCGTCCAGCAGATCGTAGATGCAATCACGAGCGTCCAGAAAGGGGTTCTCCCGATCGATGAAGCCCAGAAGGCAATTTCCTTTGACAAGACTCTTGAGGACAGAGAGGGTTGATTGATGGTTCTCCGGAGAATCAAATATTTCATTACAAAAAATCCCCTCGATCTCATTGACCCTGCTGCCGCGGTGGAAGAAAAGATCCGGTTAGAAGGCGAAATTTCGTCCCTTCACCAGAAAATTTCTGCACTGGAAAAAGAGATCGATGAGTACTGGAACAAGGCAAAAGAGACCCGGTCCCCGGCAGATGAACGGGCCCTTGCCGAGCGCATCAATACCTTATCCGTAAGGAAAAAATCCACGCTCACGAAGATATCAGCCCGGGAATCACGCTTACGGGCGGTCGAGGAATTCATCAATAAAATCGAAGAGAAAAAACAAAAAAGTTCCCTCACCCCGCTTACGAAAGGCTCCGAGCAGGAACTACAGGACCTGCTCGACCAGATCACGGTATTTGAAGAGGGCAAAAAACAACGGGATAAAATAATCTCGGGCAGTACCGAGCCCGCCGGCGATGACGTTGACGAAAGTGTCAGCGATATTTTGCAGGCAATACAGGCAACCAAATCGGCAGACACCCACAAAATAGCATCGGAGAAAGAACCGGTGTCCCGGAAAGAAAAAGGCCCCGAATTCGAGAACTGATACGCTCGGATAAGGGAATTAACTACTATTTCAATAATTTAGGAAATTACTGCGAGTGGATCCGTATGGCACTAAATATTGACCTGACAATGCCGCTGAAACGTGAACTGGAGAAAGCGCACAAGCAGTTCGATGAGGCAAAAACCAAAGGAGAACCGGATGAGGCCAAGAAACTCGCAATGGTCTGCTGCAATATCTTAATCCAGCTCGCAAAATCCGATCCCAACAAAAAAGCGGAATATATCGAAGCGGCAAAAAGTTATAAAAATTACGCGGATTCCGGAGCAAAACCGGCAACACCTGCATCCCCTGTCAGCAATTTCGAGCAGATCCAGAACGACCAGAAAGATCTCGACGGGTATGCCGAGAGTCTCATCGCGAAATCCACCGTGACATGGAAAGACATCGGGGGTCTCGATGCCGTTAAAGTTCGGATAATGGAGACCATTGTCATTGCCGGGTTACAAAAACCGGTATCGATAAAACCCGATAAGGGTATTCTTCTCTTTGGTCCCCCGGGCACGGGAAAAACCCTTCTTGCAGCAGCAGCAGCGGGGAGTCTCAATGCCACGTTCTTCAATGTCAAGGTCAGCAACGTGCTCTCGAAATATTTCGGCGAATCCTCCAAGTTGATAACATCCCTGTATGAAACGGCAAGGAAGAAGCAGCCGTCCATCATCTTTGTCGATGAATTCGATTCCATTACCATGTCACGGGATGGCGAAGCCGGCGATGCATCGAGGAAAGTGTTGTCAACGCTTCTCTCGGAACTCGACGGGTTCCAGGACAAGAAAAGCGACGAACTGCTCCTCACCCTTGCCGCAACGAACACGCCGTGGGATCTTGACGAAGCCATCCTGTCACGGTTCCCGATGCGCATTTACATCCCGCTGCCGGATTCCAAATCCTGCGAGGAGATCATAAAAATCCAGCTGAAGGGACTGGATATCACTTCGCTGGATATGGGCATGATCTCCGATACCTGTATCCGGAAGAATTACTCCGGGAGGGATATCCAGTTCCTCTGCCAGGAAGCTCTCCGAAGCATGATCCGGGTCCATAACCCCGATCTTTACAAGAAATCGGAACTTCCCTTTGAAGAGTTAAAAAAACAGACCTTATCGGTAGGGCCCATAATTAACGAATATTTCCAGAACGCGTTTGAGCGGGTAAAATCCCCCCTGGCTGAGAAGGATCTCGACCGCTTCAGAAAATGGAACACCGAGTTTGGATTGTAACTTCTCCTCACTATATTTTAAAAAAATACCTGTGACCCCCAATGAAGATCGATATATCGTCTACCCTGATCCAGGCGGCTGAAGGCTTTGCGGCAGAATACAAGGTTGCGCTCTCAAAAGGAGAGCTCGACAATGCACTGGCCAATGCAAAAAAATGCCTTTTCATATTCAGGAACTTAAAAGACCGCTACCCCCACCACCCGCAATCCTTCCCGGCCAAAGTAAAGGAATGGGAAACAAACGAGGCTTCTTTAAAAGAACAGATCCTGAATAAAACGATCAGCACGGGCCATTTGCAGCAGGAAGAACAACAAAAACCCCTGCCGGATACGAGCGGGATCGATGAAAAATTCTGGCAGGAAAATATTCCAGAGAATTCCGGCATCCAGGTACCGGTCATGGATTCGGTTCTCCATATCGCTCTTGAGATCGCCCGGGAAGGCCGGGAGGGAAGGGCGGTCGGCACCGCGTTCCTTATCGGGGATACGGAAGCAGTCCTCCAGCATTCCCGGCAGCTGATCCTCAACCCGTTCCAGGGGCACCGGGAAGAAGATCGCAGTATTACAAACCCGGAAATGAAAGGGTGCATCAAGGAACTTGCCCAGCTGGACGGTGCCTTTGTTGTCCGTGGAGACGGGATAGTCGAGGCAGCAGCCCGGTATATCACGGTCGATACCAGCCGGGTGACTATCCCCCAGGGACACGGGACACGGCATTCCTCGATAGCAGCAATTACCCAGGAAACTCATGCGATAGGAATAATCGTATCGCAGAGTGGCGGGAAGATCACCTGTGTGCGGGATGGGAAAATATTTGGAACAATCCACCCGTAACAGTTCATTAACGTTGAAGATCCTTATGACCGGCAAAGAAGACTGGGTATGTCTCGATAAATTGCTTGCAACCCCGGCACACGTACTCAATCCCTTGTTCTTTACCCATAGTGAATCCCGTGAACGCATCAATGAATTATCCCGGCAGATTGAGGAAGATTACCGCACCTATAAGGACGGTCGCTGCGGTTCTTTCAAGGCACTCGTCGACCAGGAGGTGCAGGCACAATTCCAGATGGCCCTGCTGGTGGTATCCAGTTGTGCAGACAAAAATAACCAGGCATTACCGCAGGCCACGTTATCTTTCTCGGAAAAGGAACTCGAAGCCTGCGATCTCCTCCGGCAATTTTACCTGCTGGATGCATATTCCGTAAAGGAACTCCGGGAGAAATTACTTGCCGGGGACCCGACCGTTGCATCCTTTTTTACCGGGTATGCCATGTTACGGCAATCGATCAACCAGCTCGCAGGCCACGAGGAGATCCGGCCTGCGGTCCGGCAATACCTGAAAAAACAGGAAGACCGGTATAACCGGAAATGTGAAACCGCCTTTGGGTCGCTGGGAGGGGATTTTATCGTAACCTCGTCGCTCGCACGGCAGCGGGAATTTGATTTTATCAGCAGGATCGAGTACAACCTGAGATCCAGCAGGAACGGCATCACGTTTTCAGGCCAGTGTTTTACTATTGAAAATATTACAAAAAGCGATACCGGCAGCAACCGATCAAAACAGTCGGATCCCGTGCATGACAAGCGATCCAGACCCGTGGATAACCTGCCAAAAAACCAGTATGTGACAGCAGTATTTACGGAAAAGAGCATAACGTGGAGAAAAAAATCCCTGATCTTTTACGCAGTCTTTGTATCCCATGTCGAGAAATACCGGGAAACCGGGTTCGATGCAAAGCCCCTTGAATTAAAGGAGATTCCTGCGTACCTGAATGCTGAAATTATCGAATCCTTAAAAAAACACCATCACATCCTCTTCTGCATAGCCTCGCCAACCGGGTTTGGAACTATCGGGCATCCCGGTTCGGATGATCAGATGCTTACCCGGTTTATCTCTTCGGATGTGACGGTATGTTTCCTGGATTTGCACAACAACAAACAGATTTTCAACGAGTTCGATAAAAAGTCCATTGAATTATCTGAAATCTGCGACCTTGAAACCAAGGGAGAGAAACACCTGAAACTAAAAGAGATCCTGTATCGCGAGATGGACCGGAAACTTCTTGTCAGCCAGTCGGTTTCCCTGAAGTACTGCATCGAGTTCTCAAAAAACCATGAACACCCGGACCCCGGGCTTGTTGAGAACCTGTTTAACGGGTATGCCCGGGAAAAACAGCTGCCAATTAAGAACATCCCCCCAATGGGGCCGGTAATAATCATACCATGAACCCGGGCGGAGAAGAGGCGGGCGGGAAATCCCCCGGGTTTTTTCCCGTGGGGGCAATAAGGAGTCGCCCATAACCGCCAGGAGAAACCCGTGAAAAACACCCCCACCCCCACCACCATGATTTCCCGGAGTCGGCTTTCAGGCAATAATCTTTTAACGGATTAAACGAATGGAAGGATAATCACATGGACAGCAATTTTTTAATCAACCTCCTCATCATCTTCGGCTTATCGATCCTTGTCCTGTTTGTCTGTTCGTACCTGCGCATTCCCACGATCGTAGGTCTTCTCATAACCGGTGTCGTTGCCGGGCCATTCGGCCTGGCCTTCATAACCGATGTTGAACATGTGAATACGTTTGCCGAAATCGGCGTGGCATTGCTGCTCTTCACCATCGGCCTCGAATTCTCGTTCACGAACCTCATCCGGGTAAAAAAGGCCGTGATAATCGGCGGCCTGGTGCAGGTCCTCACAACCATCGCCTCGGTCTTTGCCATCCTGACATTTTTTGGCCGGTCATTTGGCGAAGCGGTTTTTATCGGGTTCCTCATCTCCCTCTCAAGCACGGCAATTGTCATAAAACTGCTCCAGCAGCGCGGAGAGATCGACAGCCCCTACGGGAAAAATGCCCTCGCAATCCTCATATTCCAGGATCTCGTAACCATCCCGATGATGCTCCTTGTCCCGGTCTTGTCGGGAAACGGTGGCGGGTCGGAAAATTCCCTTGCACTCCTTCTCGTGCAGGGATGCCTGATCATTGTCGTTGTCTTCATCTCCGCCCGGTGGATTGTCCCGAGAATTCTCTTTGAAGCGGCAAAATTCCGGAGCAAGGAATTGTTTTTGTTCTGCATTCTCGGAATATGCGTTGCCATCGCATACCTGACCTCGAATGCCGGCCTTTCGCTCGCCCTGGGAGCATTTTTTGCCGGGCTCATCATATCCGAATCGGAATTCAACCTGGAAGCGCTTTCGGATATCATCCCGTTCCGGGATGTGTTTACCAGCTTCTTTTTCATCTCGATCGGGATGCTTCTGAACATTCATTTTTTTATGAACAATACTCTTGTCATTATCATAATCGTTCTCGCAATCCTTGTAATAAAATTTGCAACGGGAAGTATCTCCGCACTGATCCTGGGCCTGCCCATCCGTACGGTCTTTTTGATCGGTTTTGCGCTGGCCCAGATCGGGGAATTCTCGTTTGTCCTCTCACAGACCGGGCTCCAGTATAACCTTATCTCGAATGAGACCTACCAGCTGTTTTTGAGCGTTTCATTAATTACCATGGCCTGTACACCGTTCATGATCGGTGCTGCCCCCCGGATTATCGAACGGCTCTCTGAAAAAAAAGTTTTAATCAAACATTTTTCCCAAACAGATGATACCGCACAGCCGAACGTGCCACCCCAGCTCACCGATCATATCATTATCGTGGGATACGGGCCAAACGGCCAGAATGTGGCAAAGACTGCCCGGCTGTCAGCAATTCCCTATACGGTAATCGAGATGAATGCCGAGACGGTCCGGGCGGAGAAAGCCAGAGGGGAGCCGATCTTTTTTGGGGATGCAACGGAAGAAGACGTGCTCCGGCATGCAAATATCCAGTCCGCCCGGATTATTCTTATTGTTATATCCGACCCGGTTGCAATCGGCCGTATCGTGAAAACTGCCCGGCTCATGAATCCCGGCATCCATATTATTGCGAGGACGCGTTACCTCCAGGACGTCAACGATCTGTACAAGATGGGTGCCAATGAAGTGGTCTCCGAGCAATTCGAAACCTCCATTGAATTGTTTACCCGGGTATTGTCCAGGTACCTTATCCCGAAAAAGGAGATTGAGCAGTACGTTGAAGAGATCCGGAAAAATGCCTACGTGATGCTTCGGGATTTTCCTGTTCCGGACCTGTCGTATGACGAGATTAAGATACATAACCCAGCATTGACCATCGTATCGGTCAGGCTGCCAGCGGGATCGCGTTTTATCGGAAAAACGATATCGGAGTCCGCCATCCGGCAGGATTACCGGATCACGATCCTTGCAATACGGCGGAAAAATGCGGTCCTTACCAACCCGCCCGGGGATGAAAAATTTGAAGACAACGACCTGGTGATCGTCCACGGGGAATCGCACGATATCAACCGGTTTATGGAACAGGTCGCAAACAGTATATAAGAATTAACAAGAATAATCTACCCTGTGAAACAGGTACCGGACAACCGGGTATCCCATAAAAAATTCGGGTGATCTCTGTGAGAGTAAATGAAAAAAAGCAGAAACTTTACTTTAAATTATCAATAATCGGCGCCCTTGCCCTCTCGATCTTCTTTTCCGTGATAAGTGCGGGCACGATTAATGCCGGCCAAAATACAACCCTGCCGGGCAGCGTTTTTTACCCGGTGGTTTCGATCCTTCTCGGATTCCTGCTGGTTTGTTCCATTGGTCTTTACCAGGAGGAGAGCACGAAGATCTGGGGAATATTTTTCTTCTGTTTCCTCCTGCCGATCCTCGGGTCCTATATGCTGATGCAGCATGTCCTGTACCTGGATTTCTTCTTCTTTGGCCTGGTTGCCGGAAGCATCCTCAGCGTTTATTATTTCATGAATCATTTTCATGAAATTTTTTCCCGGTACGTAACCTGGTCATTAAAATTTTTTATTGCGCTGATGGCGTTCATTGTTCTCTATAATTTTATTATGCTCATACTCGCCCGGGGATTTACCGGCAGTTATGCCAACGACCGGTTCGGTTTTATTTCCTACATCCTGAATCTCATCATCCTTGTCGGGATCTATGTCCTCATTATCCGGCAGGTCAAAGGTTCAAACGGATCCCGGATCTTTGTTTTTGGACCCAGCCGGGCGGGAAAGACGTACTTCATGCTCGGGATGTACAAACAATTCGTTGGCTTTTTCGAGGGGCATTCCAAGGAAGTGATCTTCTGCGGGGACCGCAAAGAAGAGCAGTTCTTCAGCTCTGATTATTACCTGGGCCAGATTGAGAAAAACGAGCCGCTCCGCTCGAACGTCACCGACATGGTGGGCATTTATACCCTGATCGGGAAGAAAGCGGGACTCAGATCCGTCGAGCTAACGCTCGTGGATTATGCCGGGGAATGGGTTCACGACCTGACCTCGAAGATCGATCCGGCCAATTTCCCAACCCTTACGGAAAACTTAAGCAGGCGCCTGAAGATCGACCAGAATACGGTAGCGGAAAATATCGGCTTTATCAAATTCATCAAGTCCATCAAGGAGGGAAACCAGGAGATCATCCACGATATCATCGAAGATGTTGTCCTTGCGTTTATCTACAAGCGGCTGACCAGTTCGGGAAAGATCATCCTCCTGATCGATGGGGAGAAAGTGGCAAGAAACGATGGCCCGTCCCGGGATGAACTGACCCGGTTGTTCGGGTATTATGCAAAGATCATGGATTACATCGGGGAAGAAAAACAATACGCGCTCGTTGTTACAAAAACGGATAAGATCGGGCCGATAAATACCATCAGCGAGAACTCTCCCGAGGCCCGGGAAATCGAGGAGGACATCTTCAATTACCTGCGCACGATTACCACCTTCCAGGCAATCGAGAACAAAGCCGGGTCCATTCCCATCTTCTTCTTTGCAGTCAGTGTAAACCCCATGAGCGGGACCGACCAGCAGGACGTGATTACGCAGATCTTCCCCTGGAGGTTTGGTGAAGTTGCAAAATTCGAGTTCTGATTTTTCAGTGTATTCGACAAACGGGGAGCAGCTCAGCGGAGACCTGGCAGGCTTCAATGAACTTGCACACCAGCTGGACAAGAAACGGATTGTGTTCTATATCCGGGCTTCTCCGGAGGCAATCCTTCTTGGCACCCGGCTGATTGTCCGGATCATTGGCGGCCGGGAAGAGCGGGCGGTTTTTATCAAGCGATATGCCGTGGACGGATTTTTTGCAAAAGGGGATTTTGTCAACCGGTTTTATGACGAGGCAAAAGCCCAGGTCGAGAACCTGGAACAGATCCATTACCAGGTACTCGGCCTCTTGACCGGGGACGATTTGCCGGTACGGGAAAAGAGTGTCGCGCTCTCATCGCTTTTGGCAATAACGGGAAAAGTATTGATCCATGAACCGGTGAAGATCAAGACCGGGGACCTGTCGATATCGTTCGGGGCTCTACGCACGATCATGGGATCGTTTACCCGGAAAAAAATCCCAACATATACCATTGCAATTGCCCAGTATTCCTTTGATGAGGATATTCTCATCTCCTCCAACAATGCGGGAATGGATCTTGAAATCCCTGAGAATGGCCAGGATATCCTCCAGCCGCTCTTTAAGAAAAGCGAGTGCCTGTTCGGGGCAATTGCAGAGATCTATGACCGGGAGCGCGATACGTTTCGGAAAACGGATTGCAATGATAAAGAATCATTTTCGCGGATCCTGAAAAGCCGGCTGATCGATTCCGATATCCTGGATGACATGATCCGGCGGGATCCGGAAGGAACAAAGGAGATCCTGGATCTATTCAGGAACGATCCCGGGCTGCTCTCCCGGATCGTAAGGAAAATTTTCCGGTCCAAAAAAACTTTGTCCGGAATTGACCGGGAATTCATTACCCTTATTGCAAGCCACATTACCGGGTCTGCTGAGATCCCGGGTCCCGATGATATTGAACTGCTGAAAGCCAGTTACCCGTATGGGGATGACGAATTACAACATACCATCCGGCAGTTCCTGGTATCCCGGGGAAAATTCGAAGAATTTTTCTTGAAGGACCTGGTGAATTCCAGCATCCGGACCGGTAACAATGAATTGCTGCAATCGGTTGTCACCAACCCGGCATGCACTGCCCGGGATCTCCGGATAATAACCGGCGGGGTTGACTTTTCTCATCTTGAACCGGATCTGGTTCTTGCCGTTATAGAAAACATGTTTGAATCGGATTTTGATCGGGATCCAAAGGGGCAATCGATCTACCGGGCAATGGTAAAGGAATTCAGGGACCGGCAGTTCAATGTAAAAAAACTGAACCAGGTGCAGGGCCAGTATGACCGGGCCCTTGACCCGGAGCCCCAGCCGGTATCGATGAAGACGGTTCTCGATGCCGGCAATAAAAAAATACTGATCGCAATCCTGGTCCTCCTCATTGCCCTTGCGGGAATTTTCTTCCTCGGCTTTGGGGGTATACCCGGTTCCGGTCCGGGTGCGAACCAGACAATAGATCCTGCAACAAACCAGTCCGTTAACCCGGCGGTTGATCTTATCCCGGCCGGGCCGGTTAACCTGACCGCAACTGATACTTTCCCGGTGACATTTTCACCCGGGATAAATCCGGTACTGGTAATTCAGAATGCGTCTGGAAATCCGTTGCCTGAAACAATGGTCCTGGAGAACCGGACCTGAACCTGAAAAATAATTTTTCAGGGGTTTCCTTAATTGAATCTGTACTCTTTTACAGATAATAACCCATTATCAGGTTAATTTCCCGGTTTATCCCGGTGAGCCGTGTGGTATTAAAATGCCGGGCAATGTGTTCCTTCGGGCGATACCACAAAAGCAGCGTATCGATTCCTGTTTTAGGTTAATTTAAAAAAAGAGATCCCGGTTCTCCCGGTTACGCAGTCTCGATGATCTGTTTTTTGAGAAGCAGTTTGTAAATTTTCTCGATCTCCGGTAACCGTTCTTCGAGTGGGACCTGGTGGGACTGGTGAAATAGTATCGCTTCAATCTCGGTATCGAGCATCACTTTGACCTGATCCTCCGGGGAAAAATTCTGGATCTCGGTCAGGTTGAGAATAACATCCTCGTACCGGTTCTTCCGGCAATAGAGCCGGATGAGCTCAAAATGGGCTTTCAGTTTGATGTAGGGCGAGGCGGAGGTTGTTGTCTTTGTTGTAAACTCCTCGAGCAGGAGATTCTCAATATCCCGGGCAAGATCGTCAACAGAATTATACCGCCTGCCCTTCTCTTTTTGCAGGCAGTTCATGAGAATAAAATCAACCCGTTTCAGGTTCGGGTTAATCGTCGAGGGAAGATCAACGGGCTCATCGGAAATAATCATCTTGTACGTCTGTTCCGCATCTCCCCCCTCAAAGGGGTGCTGCCCGGTAATGAGTTCATACAGCACAACGCCGACCTGCCAGATATCGGTCCGGGCATCGGTCTTTTCAAACCGGAGCTGTTCCGGGGCTGCATACAACGGGGTATAGGTAGTCTGCGAAGAAAGATCCGACGCGGATAATCCCGAAAGCCGTCCCAGTCCCCAGTCGGCTAACTTTGGTTCATCCTCTTTCGAGAGCAGGATATTTGCCGGCTTGATATCGTTATGGATCCGTCCCTTCTTGTGGGCATAGGAAAGGCCGTCGGTAATTTTTACAATCATCTTCAGCGCATCATTGGTCGGCATGGGCGTTTCGATCTGGGCGAGCGAGCGGGGAAAGAATTCCATTACAATGTATGCCGGGTTGGCCGAGTAATCAAAAATCCGGACGATATTTTTATGGTCCAGGTCCCGCCAGGTCGCGATCTCGTCGATAAATTTTTTTGATTTCTTCCGGTCGAATTCTTTGGGCAGCTTGATTGCAACGATCAGGTCGTCTTTCTTCCGTTTGCACTTATACACCCGGGCGGTCCCGCCTTCGTTGATGAATTTGTGATGGGGGTATTCGAGCGCCAGCTCCTCCGGGAAAAATGGATCGTACCGGCCCTGGACCGGGGCCGCCGGTTTATCGGAGGGAAGGATATTTTTGAGGAACGTTAAGATGGTGGGCACTATCTTTGTCTCGTCGATCTGGGATTTCGCCATCTCGAAATCGTCTTTTACGAAAGCGATAGTGGAATCATATTTCTTATAAAATTCCAGCAGGATATCGAACCGTTCCTTGATGTAATTCGTTTTGCCAAAACTGCAATTGAAGGATTCCTTGAAAGACGGGATGCCGTCATTCTTTTTCAGGATCGACATGGTGATCCCGAGGTTCAGCCAGGCGTCGATATTTCTCTTATTGGAATTTTTTGCATTGGCAAAGCACATTATTGCTTCGTTGTATTTTCCCCTTTTGATGAAATCGTACCCCATTTTCAGGAAATTCATCGTGGTCTGATCAACGAAATTCGGGAGCAGGGGGTCGTCGATCGGATCCATAGTACCGGCATTATATCCAAAGACTATTGAATTTTTCGTATACGGGGTAAAAAAAACAGCACCGGATTACTTTTTGTACCGGATGAACTCGATACAACCAAAGAACAGCGCGGAAACCAGGAGACTGATCCCCATTGCATAATTGTTTGGATCGGCTGACCCTGCCGGGAGAGCCGCTGCCGGGGAGGGGGTGGATGCACGGGCTGTCGCCTGGTATGTTAACACGGCGGTGGGTTTTGCGGTCGGCAGTGTCCGGGGAAATGGGCTGGTGACTTTACCGGCGACAATGAATGCCAGGTTGTTTCCTTTGGACTCGTACCCGATATCTTCATCGTACTTGTACCAGGCCCCCGGCCGGTTTGCGAATTGTGCCGGGTCTAAGTAAAAGTTATACAAACCATTCCGGGTGTTCGGGACGGTGATGATGTAGGTCGGCGGCGTGGCATACGTATTATTGCCGTCCCAGTATGCCAGCTGGGGATAGGGCGGGGCTACTCCGGTGATATCGATAGTATCGCCCACGAGAACGGTCTGCCCCTGCCTGATGTGCGTGTTGCTGGATACCGCGCCTGCCCCGGGAACCAGGAATCCTGCGGAGGTTGCAAGTGTCAGGGTGAAAACAACCAGCCATACCATCGATGAGTAGTTTTTCACGCTCGATCACACCTGCCGGTATTCTTCTTTAAAAGATATTTGGATATAAGGGTATCACCCGGCAGTGAACCGGGGATTCTCCGGGAAATTTCTATCCCCCCGGGTTCACAGGCCGAAAGGATCGGTACCGGTTCCCGTTCATCGTGTTCTGCCGGGCAATGAAGGGGAACTGATGAGCGGTGGATTCCCGATGCCGGGGCAGCAACCGGTGCCCTAACACTGCGCCCGGACGGGCCCCGGGGAAACAGGTTTTATCCATCAACGACTCACCATGCATTCACAGGACAGCTGATCGCATGAAGAACATCATTATCATCGGCATGCCTGGCGCAGGCAAGAGCACGCTCGGGGTTATCCTTGCAAAGACCCTTGGCTGGAAATTTTGCGATACGGATATCGCGATCCAGGAACAGACCGGGAGGCTCCTGCAGGAGATTATCGATACGGAGGGAATCGATGCGTTCAAATCAATCGAGGAGAGAACGATCCTGTCCCTCCACTGCCACCGGACGGTCATCGCCACCGGGGGCAGCGTTGTTTTCAGCGGGAAAGCAATGGAGCACCTGAAATCGGAGGGCAGGGTCATTTACCTGAAGATCTCATTTGAGGAGATGGCCCGGCGGCTCGACAACATCACGACCCGGGGGATTGTCCTGAGCGCGGGGGAGAGCCTTTCCGATATGTACAACGAGCGGGTTCCGCTGTACGAGAAGTATGCCGATATCACGGTGGATTGCGATGAGGGGCATTTTGAGAAGGTTGTCGGGAACGTCCTGGACGCACTGCCATCCTGATGGAATTTTTTCTTCCGGGATCGATTACCGGCCCGGGATTTTTCAATAAGGATCTGCTCTGAAAATTTCCGGCAGGGCCGGTTGATCCGGTTGCAGGTTTCACGTGGAGGCGCCCGGATATTTTTTCAGCAGGGTCTCAGGAAAAAAAATGAGGGGGGGGCGGTTGATCGGTTCGCGGTTTTCATGAAGGGGGCCCGGTAAAAATTTTGAGGGGGGGCTTCCTGAAATTTTTACAGCAGCCCCCTCTCAAAACAATAAGGGAAGAGTATGCCCGGTCTTCCACGATTTTTTCACGGCGGAGGACCGGTTCCTGCCCGGGTTTTTTTCCGGATCCGTTTATCTTTTTGTGAGAAGGGGTTCCTTAATATTTTTCAAGAGGGGGCTCCTGTAAAAAAAATGAGGGGGG